>OHFG01000100.1_pt1 | contig 78466 bp, 69 predicted proteins | sample 1567411 | NCBI WGS metagenome assembly OHFG01 (sample SAMEA3879563, study PRJEB24766) | human gut metagenome | biome: human-associated habitat; feature: feces | place: USA | collected 1985/1987
GGGAGTGATTATTCGGTTATTTCCTCTGCCCGAGGCGGAAAGCGGACAGCTTTCCCGCCGCCACCAGCAGCACCGGCAGGGCGTAGGCCACATACTGCGCCGCGCCGCCGTAGGCGATGAGCAGATTGTAGATGGCGTGGAGGGTGATAGCCGCACCCAAGAGGCCGCAGGTGCCTGCGATCTTCAGCCACGTCCGCTGCCATGTGTATGCAAGTCCGCCGCCCACGATCAGGCCGCAGAGGACGTGCATCGCTCCCGTGCCGAAGCCCCGGAAGAAAATGAAGGAGAAGCGGTCCGCACCGTTCTGGATGAGATATACGCTTTTGTCGATACTGGCGCTCCGCAGCGTGGACAGGGACAAACGGTAAAGCGAGGAGAGCGTTTGTCTCAAAATTATTTTTCGGAAATAACCTCCAAAAGCAAAGGCGTACGAACTCTGTTCTTTCAATTGAGTTCGTATGCCTTTTCTAATTGTTTCGGGTGTATCCAAAAGCTTCCAACGTGCCCAGACAGCGGACCTTTTCGTGCTGCCGATCACATTTTCAGTTTTCAGATACACCCTAAAAAGAGCAATATTCTTAAATATGAATTTCAGTTATAATATTTCCAGTTTGAGGAACTTCCTTTGCATCAGCGGATTATTCCTCTGCATCCTCCGGGTCCGGCTTTTCCTCTGCCGGGCGGGGCTGCTTGGTCGTGATGACGGCCTCAACACGGTGGATGGGCGTGCCGAGCGCGTAGAATTTTTCCTCATAGCCGGTCATAATGCCGACCGGGCCGTTCGCGTGCAGATCGTCGGTGACATTCCGCAGTTCGAGGAAGCAGCTTTCCATTTCCGGCAGCGACCAGGCAAACAGATTCGCGTTGTCGGTCTTGAAGTGGATCTGCCCGCCGAGCTTCAGCACCTTCTTGTATTTTTCGAGGAAAGTGTGGTACGTCAGGCGGCGCTTGGCGTTCTTCTTGCGCGGCCACGGGTCGCAGAAGTTGATATAGAGCAGGTCGATCTCGTCGTCCGCAAAAAACTGGTCGATATTCGCCGCGTCGAGCGAGACGAAAAAGACGTTTTTGAGGCCCTTACGGATCGCGGCCTCCATGGCGAGGACAAGTGCGTCCTGCACGCGCTCGATGGCGATCAGCAGCACATCCGGCTCGGACTCGGCCGTCTCTACAGTGAATTTTCCCTTGCCGCAGCCGACCTCAACGCGAAGCTCCCGGCAGTCCGGCATCAGGCTGCGCCAGCTGCCGCGCAGCGCCTCCGGGTCATGGATCCAGACAGACTCGCAGGCCTCCATCCGCGGGGCCAGATTGTTTCTTCTTCTCATTCGCATATGCGTTTCCTGCTCTTTCTGAAATGTTGGTGGGGTGGAAACCCTTGTAGGGGCCGATGCCCACATCGGCCCGTTGGGAAGTTGTGAATTCGCCGTAGATCTCCGTGAATACAGTGCATTCTGCCGGGCCGATGTAGGCATCGGCCCCTACAACCACGTTTGGACGTACATACGGATTCGCCGTAGATTCACAAAGGTGCTGCTGCTTTCCGTCGTGCGGAGCACATAGCCCCGCCCCTACCGGCTGCGGCTGCTTTAACGGAACATATTACGGTTCTTCCGGGGTCCTCGGCTTCTTTGCCGGTTTGGGATCGCCGGAGGCGAAGGCCCAGATTTTGTTGAAGAAGGGCTTATTGAAGTAGAACAGCCAGACGGCAACTGCGCCGAGGGCGATGGTCAGGAGAGACGAGACGCTCACGTCGGACAGGAAGTGCATCCCCATGCGCAGGCGTGAAACTGCGACAGCAAGCGTCCAGACGCCGCCGAGGAGCATGAACAGCTTTTCCTTATCGTGCAGGCGGCGGTAGAGCGTCGGCAGGAGGATCAGGAGCATGGAGCAGGCAGCGCAGGCCGTATGGCCAGACGGGAACGAACGGAAGTCATCCGACGAAACGCCGTCGGCGACGAGCTTTTTCTTGAGCGCCGTGCCGGCCTGCCACCAGTTGGAGAAATAGGTGTCGTTGCCCGTGGAATAGATCAGACGCATACGGGCGCGGCCCCAGGGAACCTTGATGATGTTGATCAGCAGCATGATGCCGACACAGACCACGATCACCGTGCAGATAAAACGAAGGATCGTCTTGGTCTGGCACTCGCGCGTCAGGAACAGCAGCGCAGCCGCCATGAGCGCGTCGACAAACGCCGTCACGAGCAGCGCGACAGGCATGGGCAGGGCAGGCACATTGTCCGTCGCCTCATGGACGGAGAGGAATATGCTTGCAAGCGTCAGGCAGACGCCGAAGGCCAGAATGACAATGTTCAGTTCCGGGCGGAATTTGGCGCGGTGGACGATCAGCAGAACGCCGCATCCGGCCAGAAGCGAAAACGCAGGCAGCTCGCCGAAGGCGGCAAAGAACTGGCCGATGGAGCTTTCGTGGCCGGGATAGAGAAATTTGGAGATCGGCAGGTCCCAGATCGAGCCTGCGATCAGCATGACCAGCAGCACAAGCGCCGCCGTCAGCGCACAGCGCGTATACGTACGTTTGAGTTTTTTCATGAAATGCCTCTTTGATTGGTTATTTTTTGACAGTATAGCACAAATGCCCGCAAATGACAAGTTGACGCGTGCTGCAAAAGCTGATATCATCGAAACGTCGGCTGACGCTGGAAAAGAGGGTGCGTTATGAAGTATGTGCAATTTGATTATGTAAACAAGTTTTCCTGTCTGGCGGGCAAATGCCCGGATACCTGCTGCAAGGACTGGCAGATCATTCTGGACGAGGACGCCATCGCGCGCTACGCTTCCCTGCCCGGTGAGCTGGGCGAACAAGTGCGCGCGGCTATGCTGACGGAGAACGGTGAGACGCGCTTCCGGGAGCGGGGCGGGAACTGCGTTCTGCTGCGTGACGACGGCCTCTGTCCGCTTCAGGCCGCATACGGTGCGGAAATGCTCTGCCGCACCTGCTTTACGCACCCGCGCTTTACCGAGGAATACGGCCAGACGGCGGAGCTGACGCTCTCCGCCTCCTGCCCGGAGGCGGCAAGACTTCTGCTGGAGCACGACGCGCCGCTGACGCTGACGGAAACGGACGACGGCGGCCCGGTCATACCGAACGAGCTTGACCCGGCATTATATCCGGCGCTGCTTGCCGCGCGGACGGCTTCGATCCGGCTGGCGCAGGATCGCGCACGGCCTGTTGCAGACCGCCTGGCGCTCATTCTGCTGCTGGCACGGCGGGTGCAGCGTCTGCTGGACGAGGGGCGGGACGAGCTTGTCCCGGTGCTGGCGCGGCGATTCCTTGGAAAGCAGTATCAGGATCGGAGTCTTGTCCGGCTGGCGCGGCTTCGCAGCAGGAGCGGACGGTTTTTCCCGTGCTGGATGGTGCTCAACAATATGGAGCATCTGACGCGCCGCTTCGGGGTCATGCTGGACGCGGCAGTCGGTCAGGACGCGCCGCCCGCCCCCTTCCGGGACGCGTTTTCCGTCCAGTACGAAAATCTGACGGTCTATTTTCTGTTCCGCTATGCACTCAAGGCCGTCAACGACCGGCAATATCTGGCGCAGGTCGAGCAGTGCGTGTTTCATCTGCTCTGCCTGCGCGAGCTTAGCGCAGATGCTGCAACGGTGCAGGAATTGACTGAAGTGGTGAGTCTGTACAGCAAAGAGGTCGAGCACTCGGAGGACAATCAGGCGCTGCTGCTGAAGCTTTTCCGGCGCGGAACACTTAGATGGCAGTATCTGGCGTTGATTCTTGATTTTTGATTGTATGTGCGCCGGGCGCGGACAAAATTCGTTTCTGTTTTGCCCAGAAACGGACAACTTTTTTCGTGGAAAGCGACAAATTTATAAAATACCACTTTACTTTCAAGCGTTAAAGTGTTACCATAATTACGCCTGAACCCCACTATTAATAAAGGAGATATTTTATCTTGAACAATCGAAATAAACACTCTGATCCTGACAGCCAGCTCTACAGCGCCATTCTCAAGCTCCAGACTGTCGAGGAATGCTATGATTTCTTTACCGATCTTTGCACGTTTTCCGAGCTCAAGGCCATGGAGCAGCGCTTTGAGCTGGCGAAGCTTCTGAATGACGGCCTGATCTACAATGACATTCTGGAAAAGACCGGCGCTTCCAGCGCGACCATCAGCCGCGTCAACCGCAGTCTCAACTACGGCATGGGCGCGTACCGCATCATCTTCGACCGCATGAAGGAAGAGGAGCAGAAGCAGAAGGAGCAGCAGGCGTGAGCGCATATGAAGCGCTTGCGGGCTGCTATGACGAGCTGACCTACGATATCCGATACGAAAAAACGCTGACCTTTTTTGAGCGGCTGTGCGCGCGGGAGCAAGTGCAGCCGCATTTGGTTCTGGATCTGGCCTGCGGCACGGGTTCATTGTCCATGCTGCTGGCCGGGCACGGATACCGGGTGATCGGCGCAGATCTGTCGGAGGATATGCTGGCGGAGGCAGAGCGGAAGGCGCGGGAGCTTCCGGAGGGCAGCCGCCCGTTTTTCATCTGCCAGCCGATGCAGAGGCTTCGTCTGGCGGAGCCGGTGGACGCGGTGATCTGCGCGCTGGACAGCCTCAACTATCTGACGCGTCCGGACGACTGCCGGAAGACGCTCCGGCGCGTATACAATGCGCTGAAGTCCGGTGGGCTGTTCGTGTTTGATATCAACACGCCCGCAAAGCTGCGCGGTCTGGACGGGCAGGTATTTCTGGACGAGACGGACGACACCTACTGCGTCTGGCGGACGGAGTTTGACGCAAAAAAGCGGCTGTGCTTTTATGGCATGGACATTTTCCGGCTGAACGGCAGCCTTTGGGATCGCTCGTTTGAGGAGCATATCGAATATGCCTATGAGCCGGACGAGCTTGCGCTGTGGCTCGAAGAGGCGGGCTTCACACACATCCGGCAATATGGCGACCGCGTGCTGCGCGCACCAAAGCAGGATGAGCAGCGTATTTATTTTTCCGCAAAGAAGGACTGACTATGAAAGACGAACTTGTACGCGCCATGACGAAGGACGGCTTTGTAAACGCCGTCGCCGTCACCACGACCGGCATTGTCGAGCGTGCGCGGCAGATCCATAAAACACTTCCGACCGCAACAGCGGCACTCGGCAGGCTTTTGACGGCGGCGTCCATGATGGGCAATATGCAGAAGGTCGACGACGGCTCCATCACGCTCCAGCTCAAGGGAAGCGGGCCGCTGGGGCGGCTGCTTGCCGTGTCGGATGCAGAGGGCAATGTGCGCGGCTGGGTCGAGAACCCGCAGATCTCCATGCTGGAAAAGGCCCCCGGCAAGCTGGACGTCGGCGCGGCTGTCGGCACGGACGGAACACTCACCGTGATCCGGGATCTTCGCATGAAGGAGCCGTATATCGGCACGATTGACCTTGTCTCCGGCGAGATCGCCGAGGATATCACGTCGTATTTTGCCCAGAGCGAACAGATCCCCACGGCCTGTGCGCTCGGCGTTCTGGTCGGGAAGGATCAGTCCGTCACGGCGGCGGGCGGCTATATCATCCAATTGCTGCCCGGCGCGCCGGACGATATCATTGATAAGATCGAGGCAGGCATTCAGAACGCAGGCGCGGTCAGCCGGTTGCTGGCAGCAGGCATGGACGGACAGGTCGTGCTGGAGACTGTGCTGCACGGATTTGATCTGGAAATTCTCGAAACGCAGCCGGTCGAATACCGCTGCTACTGCTCGCGCGACCGCGTGACGCGGACGCTCATCAGTCTGGGACGCAAGGAACTGCAGTCCATTGTTGACGACGGCAAGGACATCCACATCGACTGCCAGTTCTGCGACAGAATCTATGATTACACACCGGAACAGGTGCGGCAGATTCTGAAAGAGCTTGACGAATAAACAAAATGGCACGCCCTCTGCGGCGTGCCGTTTCACTATGGAGGTATGAATATGATCGTTTCTTACAAGACCGGAGCAGAGTTTTTGCAGGACAATCAGACATATTTGCAGAAAAATCCCTATCTTTCCACATTTTTTACGCTCGACGCTCCGCTTTTGCAGGAGGCCGGCAAAATCAATTACGCGCTGCGCTGCGAACAGGGCGAAACGCGTCTGCTGGCTCTGAAGGTCGAGCCGTATAACCTGCTGCTGTTCGGTGAGGAAGCGTGTGTGCCGGAGCTGCTGCGATTTTTGTTCGACGGCGGCTATGAGATCAAAAACTATCTGTGCGCGTCGGAGCTGGGTTATGTACTGATGCGGGAAATGCAGCCGTATGGACGGTGCTATGAGGAGGCGCTGGCCATGGACTTCATGGAGGCGCGGCGCGTCACCGAGCCGTCCGCGCCGGAGGTCGAGCCGGCGCGGGAGGACGATCTGGACGAAATTTTTGACTGCGCGCAGCGGTTCGTGGCCGACTGCGGGTTGCTGGACAAACCGGAAAAGGAGTCGTTCCGGAAGGTGCTCGATTCGATCCGGGTCATCCGGGCGGATGGAAAAATCGTCAGCATGGCGCGCATCGCGCCGGCCACAGGAGATGATCTGCGGCTCGTGCTCGTCTACACACGGGACGAATACCGCGGAAGGGGCTATGCGCGCAAGGTGGTCAACAGCGCAAAAAACGAGATTTTGGCGTCCGGGAAGCGCGCGACGCTGAACGTCGACCGGAAGAATCCGGTTTCGTATCATCTGTATCTGTCGCTTGGGTTTGAGCGGATGTTCTCACAGGGAGAATTCAGGCGAGTGGAGTAGGATAACAGCCAATATTCCGGAACCCAATGCAGTTGGTAGAAACGAGGCTCTGCCCGATGGGAAACCGCAAATTCGTGCCGCATCCTGTAGGGGCCGATGCCCACATCGGCCCGTTGGAAAGTTGCGAATTCGCCGAAGATTCCCGTAAAAACGGTGCATTCTGCCGGGCCGATGTGGGCATCGGCCCCTACAACCGAATACGCAGATGCACCCGAATTCGCCGAGAATTTCTATAGAACAACCGCATTCTGCCGGGCGGAGCAGAGCCCCGCCCCTACAAACCTTTTGCATCAAAACAGCCACGTCCGGTGTGGGCGTGGCTGTTCTGGTTTATTCAAGCTCAAATGCGCCGGTGTAGAGCTGGTAGTAGGTGCCCTTCTGGGCGATGAGGTCGTCGTGGGTGCCGCGCTCGATGATGCGGCCGTGGTCGAGAACCATGATCGCGTCGGAGTTCTGCACGGTCGACAGGCGGTGGGCAATGACGAAGACCGTGCGGCCCTTCATCAGTGCGTCCATGCCGCGCTGCACCAGAAGCTCCGTGCGCGTGTCGATGGAGCTGGTCGCTTCGTCAAGGATCATGACGGGCGGGTCGGCGACCGCCGCGCGGGCGATGGACAGCAGCTGGCGCTGACCCTGCGAGAGATTTGCGCCGTTGGCCGTGAGCATGGTGTTATAGCCGTCCGGCAGGCGGGTGATGAAATCGTGCGCGTTGGCGAGCTTTGCCGCCGCAATGCATTCCTCGTCCGTCGCATCGAGCTTGCCGTAGCGGATATTATCCATGACCGTGCCGGTAAAGAGGTTCACGTCCTGCAGGACAATACCGAGTGAATGGCGCAGGTCGGCCTTTTTGATATGGTTGATGTTGATGCCGTCATAGCGGATCTTGCCGTCGGCAAGGTCATAGAATCGGTTGATGAGGTTCGTGATCGTGGTCTTGCCTGCGCCCGTCGCGCCGACGAAGGCCAGCTTCTGGCCGGGCTTGGCGTAGAGCGTGATGTCGTGCAGGACCGGCTTTTCGGGGTCATAGGCAAAGTCCACGTCAAAGAAGCGCACGTCGCCGCAGAGCTTTACCAGTTTTCTGCTGCCGTCCTCCTGCGGGCATTTCCATGCCCAGACGCCGGTGCGCACAGCGCTTTCTGTCAGCGTACCGTCCGCCGCTTCCGACGCACGGATCAGCGTGACATGGCCGTTGTCCTCCTCCGGCTGCTGGTCGATCAGCTCAAAGACGCGGCTTGCGCCTGCGGCAGCCATAACGATGGCGTTGATCTGCTGGGAAACCTGCGAGACATTGCCGGTAAACTGCTTTGTCATGCCAAGGAACGATGCGACAACCGCGATTTTCAGCGGCGCAAGCATACTGCCCGTCTCAAACAGGTTCTGGAAGGACAGGTTCGGGATGTTCCCGCCTGAGCAGATGAGAACGCCGCCGAGGAATGCCGTGAGCACATAGAGGATATTGCCGATGTTGCCCATGATGGGCATGAAAATATTCGCGTAGCGCTGGGCGTGGTTTGCATCGCTGAACAGCTGTTCGTTGATGGCGTCAAAGTCACGTTCTGCCGCTTCCTCATGGCAGAAGACCTTGACGACCTTCTGGCCGTTCATCATCTCTTCGATATAACCTTCGACCTTGCCGAGGGACTTCTGCTGGCTGAGGAAGTATTTGGCCGATCTGCCGCCGACGTTCTTTGTCACCTTCGTCATGCAGAAGATACCGAGGAAGACGATGAGCATCAGCGGGATGGAGAAATAGAACATGAACAGCAGCAGGCCGATAACTGTCAGTCCCGCAGCAAACAGCTGCGGCAGGCTCTGCGAAACGAGCTGGCGAAGCGTGTCGATATCATTTGTGTAATAGCTCATGATGTCGCCGCGGCTGTTCTGGTCGAAATAACGGATGGGCAGCTTCTGCATCCCCGCAAACATACGGGTGCGGAGCTTGTGCAGGAAGCCCTGCGTCACGTGGGCCATCAGCTGCGTATAGACCGCCGTGCAGGCAAGCCCCGCAAGATAGATGCAGACCATGGTGACGAGCGCATGGAGGATCTTTCCGCTCACACCGTCCCAGCCGAGCCGCAAGCCGTCTTCAATGTAGCTGGTGATGGTTTCAATATAGATCGCGGGCAGGATGCCGACGACTGCACTGATGATGATGCAGACCATGACCGCAATGAGCATGGCGGGATAGTCCTGAAACAGCATCCGGAGCACTCTGCCGAGCGGCTTGAGATCTGCCTTTGCGCCGACCATCGGCGCGCGGGGCGCTCTTCCGGGATGATTAGCCATTGTCCGCACCTCCCGTTCTGTTCTGGGAATAATAGACTTCCTGATAGATCTGGTTCGAGGAAAGAAGCGTCTCATGCGTGCCCATGCCGTTGATCGCGCCGCCGTCCAGAACGAGAATCAGATCTGCGTCCTGGATGGAAGAGATGCGCTGGGCAATGATGAATTTCGTCGTCTCCGGGATCTCGGTGCGCAGCGCAGCGCGGATCTTCGCGTCGGTTTTCGTATCGACGGCAGAGGTCGAATCGTCGAGAATCAAAATCTTCGGCTTTTTCAGCAGCGCCCGCGCGATACACAGCCGCTGCTTCTGTCCGCCGGAGACGTTCGAGCCGCCCTGCTCGATATAGGTGTCGTATTTGTCCGGCATCTGCTGGATGAATTCATCCGCGCAGGCCAGCTCGCAGGCGCGCTGCAGCTCTGCATCCGTCGCGTTCGGATCGCCCCAGCGCAGGTTTTCCTTGATCGTGCCGGAGAAGAGCACGTTCTTCTGGAGCACGACCGCGACCTGATTGCGGAGCGTTTCGAGATCGTATGCGCGCACGTCGCGCCCGCCGACCTTTACGCTGCCGTCCGTCACATCGTACAGCCGGCAGATGAGCTGCACCAGCGTCGTTTTGGCCGAACCGGTACCGCCGATGATACCGACGGTCTGGCCGGACTTCACATGGAAGTCGATATCGGACAGCGCGCTGCGCTTCGCGGAGGCGGAATATTTGAACTCCACATGATCAAAATCGACAGCGCCGTTCGGAACCTCGTAAACCGGGTTTTCCGGGTTATGCAGGCTGCTCGTCTCGCCCAGCACCTCGCAGATACGCTTGCCGGACGCCTGCGCCATGGTGAGCATGACGAAGATCATGGAAAGCATCATCAGGCTCATGAGGATCTGCATGGAATAGGTGATCATGCTGGTCAGGCTGCCGACGCCGAGGTACGTGCCGCCGGAGGTGACGATGAGCTTCGCGGCAAAAAACGAGATCAGGATCATCGACGTATACACGCAGAACTGCATGACCGGGCTGTTGAGGGCCAGAATTTTCTCCGCCTTCAAAAAGTCCGCGCGGACGGAATCGGACGCGGCGGAGAACTTCTGCGTCTCATAGTCCTCGCGCACGAAGCTCTTGACCACGCGCATACCCTGTACGTTTTCCTGCACGGAGTTGTTGAGCGCGTCGTATTTCTTGAAGACCGCCTTGAACAGCGGCAGCGCGCTGCGGATCATGAAAAGCAGCGCAAGCCCGAGAATCGGGACGGTTCCCGCAAAAATAAACGCAAGCTGCTTGCCCACGCGGATGGACATGATGACGGCAAACACCAGCATCATGGGCGCGCGGACAGCGATACGGATGCACATCATGAACGCGTTCTGGATGTTGGTCACATCCGTCGTCAGGCGGGTGACGAGCGAGGACGTGGAGAAGCGGTCGATATTCGCGAAGGAAAAGCTCTGCACCTGATAATAGAGATCATGGCGCAGGTTTTTCGCAAAGCCCGCCGCAGCCTCCGCCGCGAACCAGCCAGAAAGCGCGCCAAAGCCCAGCGACAGCATCGCAATCACGAACAGCTTGAGGCCGTAAAGCAGGATCGTGCGCAGATCGCAGCCGTTTTGAATCGAGTTAATGAGATCCGCTGTCAGCAGCGGGATGGTGCATTCGCAGACGACCTCGCCCACCATGCACACGGGTGTCAGAATCGTCTGCTTTTTGTATTCCCGGATGCAGGCGGAAAGACGTTTGATCATAGATCGGATACCTCCATTTCCTGTGTGGCGTGCAGATTGTCTGCGGCCAGATCGAGAAGACGCAGGAGCGTCTGCTGCTCCTCATCGCTCATGCCGGAGCACATGACGCGCTCAAGCGTTTCGAATGCCTGCCCGACGGCGGCGTCGCACTGCCGGGCGCGTTCGGTCAGGCGGATACGCTTGCAGCGGCGGTCGTCCCGGTCCGGCTCAAGCACGACAAAGTCCTTTGCTTCCAGCCTCTGCAGCACGCCGGAGACGGTCGGGTGCGTCAGATGGAAGCGCTTTTCAATGTCCTTTGGGTAGATCTGCTCACCCTCGTGCAGCACAAGATGGTGCAGGATAAATGACTGCGTCGACGTCAGGTCGAGCGCAAGAAACTGCTGATCCATGTACTGCGTGATGCGGTTGCTGAGATGCCGCAGCCGCGGGCCGAGATTCTGAGAACAATCCTTCATCGGAACCTCCCGAATCAAAAATGTAGCGTGCTACCGTTTTTGGTAGCACGCTACATTTTAGCAGATTTTATGAAAAATGCAAGTAGGCAGTTTCACCAATCTCCCCTGCCTCGCTGCCGGGGTCTGATGGGCATTATGAATATTCGATCTCGAGCACGGTATCGGTTTTATCCGGGAGCGGATAGGTATACTGCGGGATCGTGCCGAGCGTGACGAACGCAAGGCCCTCGTAGGCATTTGTGACCCAGCTTTCGCCGCGAATGACCTCGCTGCCGTCAGCAAGCCGCCGCACCGCGCCGATGCGCTCCGGCGCAAGACCCGGCAGCGCCAGCGGCCCAAGCGGGGCTTCCAGAACGTGCGCGTAGATGCGGCCTTCCTTCTTCGTGTACCAGCCCCAGTCCGGCTTCGGCACGCCGGCGCTGCCGCAGTGATAAATGCTTTCGCTGTTTACTGCCATCCACGCGCCGATCTCGTCCAGAATTTCGCAGCTCTGCGCCGGGAAGCGGCCGTTCGCGTCCGGGCCGACGTTCAGGATCATATTGCCGCCCTTGCTGACGCACTCGACCAGCTTGCGGACGAGCATGGACGCAGGCTTGTAGCACGTATCATAGGGCGTATAGCCCCAATTGTTGTTCATGGTCGCGCAAAGCTCCCACGGGACGCGTTCGCCGCGGACATTGCGGATGCCCTCAGGCGGCAGAAGCTGCTCGGGGCTGACAAAATCGCCGCCGTAATACGCGGGCTGCTCCGTAACAAGGCTGCCGAAGCCCTCGCCGCTGGTTTCCAGACGGTTATCGACGATGACGTCCGGCTGATGGCGGCGCACCATCTGCATCAGCTCCGTCGCCTTCCATGCCTCGCCGCGCAGTTCGCCATAGGAATAGTCGAACCAGAGGATATCGATCTTTCCATAGTTCGTGACCAGCTCCTCGATCTGCCCGTGCATATAGGCAAGATAACGGTCAAAGTCGATTTTCTCATCCTGATAGGCCGGATTTCCGCGCATGGGATGGATCGGGTCGTTGTATTTCGGGAAATCCGGGTGGTGCCAGTCGAGCAGGGAGTAATACAGGCCCACGCAGAGGCCCTCGGCGCGCACCGCGTCCACAAACTCCCGCACAAGATCGCGCCCACAGGGGGCGTTCGTGCTCTTATAATCCGTCAGCTTGGAATCAAACAGGCAGAAGCCGTCGTGATGCTTGGCCGTCAGGACGACATACTGCATTCCGGCCCGCTTTGCGCGGCGGGCCCAGTCTCTGGGATCGTAGGCCTTTGCCGTAAATTCCTGCATATAACGCTCGTACTGTTCGGCGGGGATTCTGGCGTTGCTCATATACCATTCGCCGCGTCCGGGGATGGCATAGAGGCCCCAATGCAGGAACATACCAAAACGCGCATTCTGAAACCACTGTACTCGTTTTTCTCGTTCTGTCATATCGGGTTCGTCCTTTCACAGCGCCCGCAGATGCAGGCGGAATGGCAGCTTGACGCAGCCCTTTATGGATCCATTATATCATTCTGCGCGTTTCAGCACAACACCGAAATCCGCGTGATTCAGCGACGGGTTTCTTCAAGGTACAGCTGAACGCGGCGCTGGATGCGGTCTGCGATCTGTCCGGCGGACTGCTCCTCCGCGAAATAATACGGCAGCTCGTCGGCAAGGATGCCGGAAACGGCGGTATCGTACTCGAACACGGACACGGCCTCCGCCTGTAATTCACGCAGAAGCCGCTGTGCATCAGTATCCGTCATGGCCGCCGTCTTTTTCTCAAAATCTGACTGTACTGGCAGCCAGCCGCCGCGGCTTCGTGCGGCGTAAAGCGGCTCGGTGATCAGGAGCTTCAGGAACGCCCATGCCCCTTCCTTTTCCTGCGCGTTGACCGGGATGGCCATCGGAAGCGTCAGATAAAAGCTGGCGCGTCCCGCACCCGGAAAGCCGGGGAACGAAAGCTCGTTCAGGCCATCCGCGTATTCCGCTTCAAACTCCTGCGCGCGTCCGAACATCAGCTGTTCCAGCAGCGTCTGACCGGTCAGCAGCGCTTCGCGCGGCGATTCCGCCTCCGGCTGTGTCTGGCGCTTGGCAAGTTCCAGCAGGCAGAGAAACTCTGGAGAATCGAAGCTTGCCTGTGCCGCGTCATAGTCTATAAAGGCATCCGGCGCATAAAGTAGTAGCATCTGAATCATGGATGCGCCATCGTCCTGCGCAAAGACGGAAGAAATGTCCGGGTGCGCCTGCGCGGTATCCATAAAGTCTGACATGGACCATGCCTCTCTAGCCGCGGCCCAAGCTCTCCATGCGAGAACGATCAAGCAACAGTTATCTGACAAACGTGAGACGATAGTTCATTATGAACAAGCGCAAAGTTGAAGTGGCAGAATGTTTAAGAGAAATTGAGTGCTGAACCATTTGAATACAAAATGCAAGTGCCTGCGTTCAACCGACACTTGCATTTTGTGTTTATTTTCTTGTGTGTAATTGGATCACTGTAGAAGCAATGAGAATAATAGTACTTATGTGCAGGAGAATTCGTGCAGTTGTGTTTGACGATTGAAATAGAATTCCAAAATCAGACAAGAGAATACATAGGAGCAAAGCCAGAGAAATAATAAGCTGTAGGCAAAGATATGGACGCATGACACTTAACTCCAACTGACGATTTCCAAAGTGTCTTGGCCTAAAACGGTCCAATTGAGGCGGGGGCGCAGAGTAAAGCGGATAACATAGACAGGCAAAGAATAAGTGATACAAACTTTCGCACAAAACTATCTCCTTTTCATAGCGTGGCGATGTTACTCTACGGGAACTATTTAAATTGTAACAAAAATTCGCAAGAAAATCAACAACAAATTCGTACAAACATACAAAAACAGAGGATACCCAAAAGGTTTACTATCATAAACTTATTGTAGCATATAAGTTTACTGTTGTCGACCTTTTGGAACAAATCAACTCTCAGGCTGATGCAGTACCCAATTGCTTCTCCCAGCGTGCGAAAATGTATGCAGTTGGTAGGGGCGGGGCTCTGCTCCGCCCGATGGGCAGCTGTAAATTTGCACAACGCTCCGTAGGGGCCGACGACTCTGTCGGCTCGAAAATGTTGCGGATTTGCCGTAGATTTCCGTAAAAGCGATGCATTCTGCGGGCGGACAGAGGCGTCCGCCCCTACGCTGAAACAGGAAAGTAGTTGCGGATTCGCCGTAAACTTTCGAAGAAATTCACTGCATCCTGCCGGGCGGACAGAGCCCCGCCACCTACCAGCTGCATACGCAGCTGACGGTGGGCGCAAAAAACAGGCGCTGCCGGTGGCAGCGCCTGTTTGGGGTTTGTTGTGGAATTAGCCCAGCTCGGAGAAGTACTTGATGGTGCGGACCATCTGGCTGGTGTAGGAGTTCTCGTTGTCGTACCAGGAAACGACCTGAACCTGGGTATCGCCGTTCGGCAGGGGCAGGACCATGGTCTGCGTTGCATCGAACAGGGAACCGAAGCGCATACCGATGATGTCGGAGGAGACGATCTCGTCGGTGTTGTAGCCGAAGGACTCGGTGGCTTCCGCCTTCATCTGGGCGTTGACCTGATCAACGGTGACAGCACCCTTGACGACTGCGTTCAGGATGGTGGTGGAGCCGGTGGGGGTCGGGACGCGCTGTGCGGCGCCGATGAGCTTGCCGTTCAGCTCCGGGATGACGAGGCCGATGGCCTTGGCAGCACCGGTGGAGTTCGGAACGATGTTGACAGCGGCTGCGCGGCTGCGGCGGAGGTCACCCTTGCGCTGCGGGCCGTCGAGCGGCATCTGGTCGCCGGTGTAGGCGTGGATGGTGCACATAATGCCGGACTCGATGGGAGCCAGATCGTTCAGAGCCTTGGCCATCGGAGCGAGGCAGTTGGTGGTGCAGGAAGCGGCGGAGATGATGGTGTCTTCCTTGGTCAGCGTCTTGTGGTTGACGTTGAAAACGATGGTGGGCAGATCATTGCCGGCCGGAGCGGAGATAACGACCTTGCGGGCGCCTGCGTCGATATGAGCCTGTGCCTTGGCCTTGCTGGTATAGAAGCCGGTGCATTCGAGGACGACGTCAACGCCGAGCTTGCCCCAGGGCAGATCAGCCGCGTTGGGCATCTTGTAGATGACGATCTTCTTGCCGTCGACAACGATGTAGTTGTCTTCGCCTTCGCCCTCGTGGAAATCAACGGTGTGGCCCTGCGCAACATAGTTGCCCTGCGTGGAGTCGTACTTCAGCAGGTGCGCGAGCATCTTGGCGGAAGTCAGGTCGTTGATGGCGACGACTTCGTAGCCCTCAGCGCCGAACATCTGACGGAACGCCAGACGGCCGATACGGCCAAAACCATTGATCGCAACTTTAACAGACATAATAAATTTCCTCCTTATTACCTGCCGGCTGGATGCCGGCCAATATACTGTGTGTTCCACAACATTCTGCTAAATTATACCGCAATATTCTTCCGATGTCCAGTATTATTTTACCCAAAAACCAACGGTTTCTGCCTTAAAATCTTTACAATTTCGTCTGCCTGTCCAAATTATTTATGAGGGCGGCTAAAAAAGTTTTGGAGGCGGTAAATTTTCTGTGAACACTGCGCGGAAAGGTCTGCGATTCCATAGATTTGTTCATAAATCCAGTGTATTCTAATTCTGTTTATTCTGAAATGAAGGATCGTGACCCAATGCTCGAACTCAAACAGATCTTGAAGGACTACCAAGCCGGTGACGCTGTAGTTCATGCGCTGAAAAACGTATCTATCCGCTTTCGCAGGCATGAATTTGTCGCCGTACTGGGCCCGTCCGGCTGCGGAAAAACAACGCTTCTGAACATCATCGGCGGACTGGATCAGTATACATCCGGTGATCTGATTATCAGCGGACGCTCAACGAGGGATTTTTCTGCGCGGGACTGGGATACCTACCGCAACCATTCTATTGGCTTTGTTTTTCAAAGCTATAACTTGATTCCGCATCAGACGGTATTGCAGAACGTGGAACTTGCACTGACGCTCTCGGGCGTAAGCAAGGCCGAGCGGAAAAAGCGCGCTGTGCAGGCGCTGGAAAAGGTCGGTCTGGGTGACCAGCTGCATAAGAAGCCCAACCAGATGTCCGGCGGACAGATGCAGCGCGTGGCGATTGCGCGGGCGCTGGTCAACGATCCGGAGATTTTGCTGGCCGACGAGCCGACCGGCGCGCTGGACAGTGAAACGTCTGTGCAGGTCATGGAGCTTCTGAAGCAGATCGCGGACGAAAAGCTCATTATCATGGTCACGCACAACCCGGAGCTTGCCGCGCGCTACGCTACGCGGACGGTGCGGCTGCTCGACGGAAGCATTCTGGCGGACAGCGCGCCGTATGAAGACGCGGCGGAGCCGCCGGTGCAGCCGGAGTCCGGTAAGCGGCGCACGTCCATGTCGTTTTTCACGGCACTGGGACTGAGTCTCAATAACCTGATGACGAAGAAGGCCCGCACGATCCTGACCGCCTTTGCAGGCTCCATCGGCATCATCGGAATTGCGCTGATCCTGTCCCTCTCCAATGGCATTCAGACGTATATCAACGACGTGCAGGAGGACACGCTTTCGTCCTATCCGGTGACGATTGAGGCGGAAAGCGCGGATATGTCCGGCATGGTGACAGCGCTGATGGGCGTACACAGCGAAGAGGCCGGAAAAACGCATACGGACGGGCGCGTCTACGCGTCAAACGTCATGTACGACCTGATGCAGAGCCTGAACGAGAACGGCACGCAGACAAACGATCTGGAAGCGTTCAAGCGCTATCTGGATAACCCGGACAGCGAAATTCATCAATATCTGACCTCGATCCAGTATGCCTATGACCTGTCGCTGCCGGTCTACACAAAGGACGCAGACGACAATATTGTCAAGGCCGACGTGATGGAGCTGCTGCAGAACATGATGAGCAGTATGTACGGCGGCGATTACAGCAGTTATTTTTCGCAGTTCGGCAGCTATTATTCCGCCATGGACGTCTGGGAGGAGCTGCTGCCGGACGAGGACGGGACGGGGATCTCCCCGCTTTTGAAGTCGCAGTACGATGTGCTCTACGGCAGATGGCCGGAAAGCTATGACGAGGTCGTGCTGGTCGTGGGAGAAAACAATGAGATCTCCGATCTGGTCATGTATGCAATGGGCCTCAAGACTGAGCAGGAAATGACAGACGCCATGCAGGCGGCCATGAATCAGGAGACGATTGAAAAATCAGACGCAAGCTGGAGCTATGAGGAGCTCTGCGGCCATACCTTCCAGCTGATCCTGCCCTTCGAGCATTACACCCAGAACGCGGACGGCAGCTGGGCAGATCTGAGCCAGAGCGAGGCGGGGATGGAATATCTCTACGGCTCGGACGAGGTCGGCACGACGCTGAAGATCGTCGGCGTGCTGCGGCCGGACCCGGACGCGGCGAACAGCATGGTGCGCGGGTCGCTGGGGTATACGAGTGCACTGACGCAGTATGTGCTGGACGCCGCCTCCGAAAGCGCGGTCATCCGGCAGCAGCTGGACGATCCCGAAACGGATGTTCTGACGGGCCTGCCATTCAAAACGGGTGATGAAGAAACGCCGGACGCGACACAGATGCGCGAGGCGGTCGGAGCCGTTCTGGCGGATGCGGACACGCAGGAAAAGGCGCAGATGTACGCAGATATGTCAAAGCAGGCGCCGGGCGAGTATCTGGACAGCGCCGTGCAGCAGGCCATGGACGGCATGACGCGTGAAACAATTGAAGCGCAGATGACGGACTCCTACGCCGGGCAGATGGGCACCGACCCGGAGACGGTGCGCGGGTATATCGCGCAGATGGACGACGAGACGCTGTTCGATTATGTTGCACAGATGCTGCGTGAGCAGATTGCAGCGCAGTATGCCGAAGCAGTCTCGGCGCAGCTGGCCGGGCTTTCGTCCGAGCAGCTGGCCGCCGCGATGGACGCGGCGGAGCTGACAGACGAGCAGGTGCAGTATCTCTATGACACATCTGTTCCCGCCGCGTATTCGGATTCGACTCTTGAGGACACGCTTTCGGCGCTCGGATATGTAGAACGCTCCAAGCCGTCGAAGGTCAATCTGTATGCCTCCACGTTTTCAGACAAGGACGCCATCGGCGACTGCATCGAGCGCTACAACAGCGCGCTGCCGGAGGACGACCAGATCACGTATACGGACTATGTTGCGCTGCTGATGAGTTCGGTCACGACGATCATCAACGCCATTTCGTATGTTCTGATCGCGTTTGTCTCGATCTCGCTGGTCGTCTCGTCGATCATGATCGGCATTATCACATATATTTCCGTGCTGGAGCGCACAAAGGAGATCGGCATTCTGCGCGCCATCGGCGCGTCGAAGCACGATATCGCGCGGGTATTCAACGCCGAAACGCTGATCGAGGGTCTGATTGCGGGATTGCTTGGCGTGGGACTGACGCTGGTGCTGATTTTGCCGATCAACGCGGTCGTACAGCATCTGACCGACATTGCCTCGCTCGGCGCAAAGCTGTCGTGGCAGGCCGGTGCGGCGCTGGTCGCCATTTCGATGCTGCTGACCTTCCTCGCAGGACTCATCCCGTCGTCCCTCGCGGCAAAGAAGGACCCGGTCGTAGCGCTGCGGACGGAGTAACACTATAACCGGCAAAAGCCGCCCGACAGGGCGGCTTTTGCCGGTTATAGAACATTCAGACTTCTGAGTGAAAGATGCTCCGAAATTTGCAGCTGCCCAGCAGGCGGTTCCGGTCAGCGGTCTGCTGCCGGTTTTGTCTCGCGGAACTTGAGGTCGGCGAGCATATTGTCGTAGAATTCCTTGCTGATCTTATATTTGCGCAGATAGATCACATAGCCCGCGACGATCAGGACCAGCGGGATGGCCAGCATGGCCAGCTTGATGGTCAGCTTGCCGGATGCGTCGATGGCTGCGGCTGCCGTGTCAGAGCCCTTTGTCTTGATGCCGGCCAGCATGATGCTGACGCTGATGAGGCCGGTCGAGAGCGCGCCGCCGATCTTGTTGACAAGCGGCTGGATGGAGAACGTGATGGATTCCGAGCGCCGGCCCAGCTTCCACTGGCCGTATTCAATGGTATCGGCGAGGAACATGAGCATCAGCAGCTGGATGAACGCCTGACCGACGAACATCAAAATCGCAGAGACGGCGATCAGGCCGATAGAATGCTCGGCAAAGAAGAAGGCCAGATAGCCCGCAATCACAAGAACCGTTGCGCCGGTATAGAGCTGGCGGCGGTCATATTTTTTGGAAAACAGCGGGAAGATCATCAGTGCCGCCAGCTGTGCCACGCCGCAGACGGCGGCCAGAATGGCGTACATATTGATATCGCCGTAGAGATACTGCATATAGTACGTCGCAAAGCCGGTCGTCGTGCAGTAGCCGACCATAAACAGCGCCATGGAGAGCGTCGTCCACATGAGCTGATCGTTTTTTGTGATGGCGTTCCACATATCGCGGATGGTGAACTTCTCGTCGTCCTCCTTGATCTCGCGGTTCTCCTTTACGCCGAACAGCGGGAAGCAGAGTCCTGCCAGATAAATAACGCTCACCGAGACGGCGACCGTCATCCACGCCTTCGGCGTATTACCGAGGGCGGCGGTGATGGGCTGCCAGCCAACCATGATGATGTACATACCGATGTTTGCGCAGATACGCGCGAACGCGCCGTAATTCTCGCGCTGCTTCTGATCCTGCGTCAGGGCGGGCAGGAGCGTCCAATAGGCAATGTCATTGATGCCATAGCTGATATCCCAGAGGACATACGCGGCTGCGAAGAAAATGACATAGGCCGTGCCGGTGCCGACGTTGCCGAACAGGATCAGATAGAAGATCACGGACACGACGCCGCCGACCATGATCGCGGGCTTGAATTTGCCCCATTTTGTGTGGATATTGTCGATGACAAGGCCCGTGATGGGGTCGTTCAGCGCGTCGGCGATGCGCAGGACGGAGAGCACAAGACTTACCGCTGCGAACACATGAATGGGTAAGGAAAGAATGTTGGACAGGAAATACAAAAGTGCGTTTGCCTCGAACGCATAGAACATATCACGGCCGATCGTGCCGAGGCCAAAGAAATATTTATTGCGGCGGTCAGGATTTTTCATGACTGCACCTCCCGGATAAAATAGACATTGGAGCCGAAATCGCCCTGCATACGCCCGTCCGCATCGTAGCCGGTCCCGGCAAAGCGCGGCGCAAGCATGATCCCGGCGCTGTAGGCCGCACCGGAGGCCGTGACGGTCTGCTGGCCGTCGTACATTTTGTAATAGCTGTCCGCCGTCTGCACGGCAAGGCCGTTCGGGTTCAGCTTCACGGGCAGCACATGGCGCAGAAGCGAACCGAAATCGCCGACGCGCAGCAGCTGCGGGCGGCTGTCGAGCCGGTACTGCTTCTTCTCGTCCAGACCGGTCACGCGCAGACGCTCATAGCCCGGAGCGGCGTGCTGTACGCCGTGGAACACGCCCGCGATCGTCTCCCCTTTCGTCTGCGCCTGCCAGACCGTCCCGCCGCCGTCCGTCCGCCCTCTTGTAAAGCGGCCATATTGAAGCGTGCGGCGGTGTGCCTTGTAAAACTCGATCTGCGCGCGGATCTCCGTCTGCTCAACGGGAAGCAGCTCCGTCAGATCCAGCTCGTAGCCGAGGCAGCCGAACAGGCTGACGTTTCCGCGCGTGGGAAGCGGCGTTGCGCGCAGCGTCTGCGCGTGCGGCCCCGCCGACACGTGCGCGCCGAGGCACGAGAGCGGATAGAGGTAGCTGAGGCTCTGCTGGATGCGCAGACGCTCGACAGGGTCGGTATCATCCGAGCACCAGATCTGCGGCGAGAAAAACAGCATGCCGCAGTCAAACCGGTTTCCGCCGGATGAGCAGCTTTCAAGCAGAATTTCCGGCCTCGGCTCAAAAATGCGGCGCAGCACATCATAAAGACCGAGGACAAATTCATGCTGCTTTGCGCCGAGCGCGCAGGAATGGCGGTTCATGTCCCACTTGACGTAGGAAATGGGCGCAGAATCAAGGATCCCGCCGACGCTTTCGACGATATAGTCCCGCACCTCCGGCTTCGTAAGGTCGAGCAGCAGCTGGTGGCGGCCCAGAAGATCGGTACGGCCTAGGCTGTCATGCAGCGCCCAGTCCGGATGCCGACGGTACAGCTCCGAATCCGGGCTGACGGATTCCGGCTCGAACCAGAGGCCGAACTGCAGCCCCATCGCATTCAGCTTTTCGCCGAGTCCCTTCAGGCCGTTCGGGAGCTTTTTGGCGTTTACGGAGTAATCGCCGAGGCTGCTGGTATCGCTGTCACGCTTGCCGAACCAGCCGTCGTCGAGCACAAACAGCTCGCAGCCCAGCTGCTTTGCAAGCTTTCCGAGCCGCAGGAGCTTCGCCTCCGTGAAGTCGAACATACAGCCCTCCCAGCTGTTATAGACGATGGGACGGGGCCGGTTTTTCCAATACGGCGGAATGAGCGCTTCGTTCACATAGCGGCCGAAGCAGTCCGTAATGCCGCCGAAGCCGGCATCGGACCACGCCATGACAGCCTCCGGCGTCTCGAACCGCTCCCCCGGCGCAAGCTCCCAATTGAAATTTGCGGGAGAAATGCCATGCATCACGCGCGTGAGGCCCTGCAGGCTTTTCTGCGCGCTCAGATAATGGCTGCCGGAATAGAGCAGATTAAAGCCGCAGACCTCGCCTGCCGTCTCCGCCGCATCCGGGGCGGCAAGCAGGAAGCCGGGGTTCGCACGGCTGGACGACGCGCCAGTCGTGCTTTCCAGACAGGTACGCGCCATAGTGACGGGCGTTTCGGTATGCTGCATTTCGGCGATCCAGCCGCCGGAAAAGGTGTGCAGCGTCCAGTCGCCCGGAAGGTCCGTGTTGGCGCTCATAAGCTTCCGGATAGAGATGGGCGTATCGCCGCAGTTTCCCAGAATCGCTCTTCTTGTGAAGACCGTGGGCAGGACGCCGTATAAAAGCGTGAGGCGAAGCTTGGCCGCGCTGTCTTCCAGATAGACAGCAAGAACCGTCTGCCCGCGCGAGGCCGGAAGCGCAGAGGGGTGAGCAGATTTCAGCGCTTCGCAGCCGGTATAATGGAACTCCGTGGAAATCGGCACGCCGTTCTGCAGCAGCTCCATGGGGCTTTCGCGGTAGTCTCCCCTGCCGCAGCCGCTCCATTCCAGCGGAAAAATATCCAGACAGTTGGCGTTGGAGCCTTCCCGGTAAAGCGTGCTGTCTCCCCAGCCGTTGCCGGGCCGGACGGCAAGTGCGTCTGCGTCGGACGCGCTCAGGCGCGTGCCGAAATGCAGGTGCTCCAGAAAGCCGTCCCGTACACGGAACAGGTAGGAGCTTTTTTCATTTTGCAGATGAAACACGCCGTGCTTGACTGTGATCATTCGACGCGGTAGACCTCCCCTCTGACATACGTGTTATAGGCCTCGTCCGTTACGCCGTCATTGCGGATCATATCGGCGTAGAACTCACCGGAGCGCTTGATCGTGCGCGTCTGGGTGGCGTAATCGACGTTGATGAGGCCGAAACGGGCACTCTCGCCCTCGAGCCATTCAAAGTTGTCGCAGAAGCACCAGTGATAATACCGCTCGAACGGCAGGCCGGAACGGAGCATGGCGTGCAGGTGCTCGTAGATATACCGGGCGCGGAAGGCATCCTGATTGTCGCAGGTGCCGTTTTCCGTGACCCAGATGGGGCGCTTCAGAAGCTTTTCCAGCTTTTCTGCGACCTGCGGCAGACCGTCGGGATAAATCTCCCAGCCGAGGTCGTTGCGCGGGCTGTTTTTCCGGACGCCGTCGGCAAAGCCCGTGACGGTCGAGCGCGTGTAATAGTTGACGCCATGGAAATCGCAGTATTCGCCCTTCGGCAGCTTCCAGTGGTTCTTCAGCGGCAGGCGGAACACGCCTGTGGACATAGCCTGCGTAATTGCGCCCTGAAACAGCCACTCGACGGCTCTGGCCGTGGCGGCCTGCACGGGATTTTTCGGGTTTTCCGGCTCAAATACACGCAGATGGTTCGCAAAGCCGACCATGGTGTCGGAATAGCCCATGGCTTCGCGCGTCGCGTGGAGCATCTGATAGCAGCGGATGTGGCAGAAGGCCATATTTTCCAGCACCGTGAACGTCTCGGAAAAGCTTTTATGGCCGGGAGGCCAGTCGCCGAAGAAATAGCCGTTTGTGGCGTAGACGTTCGGCTCGTTGATGGTGATCCAGTCGCTGACCAGATCACCGAAGCGGTCGGCGCAAAGCTTTGCGAAGGACAGAAAATCGTCCAGATTCTCCCGCTTTGAAAAGCCGCCCAGACGCTCGAACCACATGGGGTTGGAAAAATGATGGATGGTCAGCAGCGGGCGGATGCCAAGCTGCCGCATATATTCCAGCTCCGCGCGGTAATGCGCGATCGCCGCCTCGTCGACTTCGCCGCGCGCGGGCATGATGCGCGCCCACTCCACGCCCATACGGGCGATGGGCAGGTGCAGCCCCGCCATCAGCGCGCAGTCCTCGCGCCAGCGGTTCCAATGGTCGTCGGCCACCGCGGGGTCAGAGTCGTCCTTGATCCGGCCCTGATGGTACCAGTCATTCCAGTTGCTTCCGACCTCGCCGCCCTCGATCTGCGCCGAGGCGGAACTGACGCCAAGCAAAAATCCTTCCGGGAACTGCAGCCGCATGGGTCGTCCTCCTTTTACCTCTTATGGGTGTATATACTTGTTTATATTGTATGTGTTTTTCCAGTCTCCCGCAAGTGTCAATTTTGGACGAAAGCGGGCCTGAAAATCTGTTCAGGTTTCCATATAGCGAAACTGCGGTGATATGTTACAATAATATTGTTGTTATGGAAACCGACGAACGGCATGGGGAGAAATGAATATGCGTCATACAAGATGGTTTAAGGACATGGTTTTTTATCAGATCTGGCCCCGGAGCTTCCGCGACGGAAACGGCGACGGGATCGGCGATCTGTGGGGGGTATTGGAGAAGCTCGACTATCTGAAGGAGCTCGGCATTGACGGCGTCTGGTTCTCGCCGCTCTATCCGTCGCCCGGCGCGGACTGCGGCTATGATATTTCGGATTACATGGACATTGCACCGGAATACGGCGGCATGGAAGCGTTTCGGGCCGTTCTGGAGGGCCTTCACCAGCGCGGGATGAAGCTTGTCATGGATTTGGTCGTCAATCACACGAGCGACGAGCATGAATGGTTCCAGAAATCCCGGCGGCGCATCGAGCCGTATACCGATTATTATATCTGGCGGCCCGCAAAGCCGAACGGAAAACTACCGAACAACTGGGACAGTCATTTTGAGGGCAAGGCATGGCAGTGGGACGATCTGCGGCAGGAATATTATCTGCATCTGTTTGCCGTCAAGCAGCCGGATCTCAACATGGACAATCCGCTTGTCCGAACAGAGGTCAAGAAGATCCTCAAATTCTGGCTCGATCTCGGCGTCGACGGCTTCCGTGAAGATGTGATCACCTTTATTTCCAAAAAGGAGGGCCTGCCGGACGACCATCTGTTCCCGATCTTCAAGGGCATCCGGTTTTACAATCACGGCCCGCACATCCACGAGTATCTGCAGGAGTTCCGCCGCGATGTGCTGGAAAATTACGACTGCATGACCATTGCTGAAGCGCCGCTCGTCACGCCGCAGCGGGCGCTGGATTACATCGAAGAGTCGGACACGAATGAGATCGACATGATGATCCAGTTCCAGTGTATGTGCGCCGACTGCTTCTTTACGGACTATATGCCGCGCAGTTTCTCCTTAAAGCGCCTGCGCCGGGCCTTTTCCAGCTGGCAGACGCAGCTGGACGGGCGCGGCTGGAACGCGCTGTATCTCGAAAATCACGACCACCCGCGCGTGATCTCACGCTACGGCAGCGAACAGTACCGCGTGGAGAGCGGAAAAATGCTGGCTGTCAGCTATCTGTTTTTGAAGGGCACGCCGTTTATTTATCAGGGTCAGGAGTTCGGCATGACGAACTGGCGGCCGGAAAGCACCAGTATGTACGAGGACGTGCAGACCCGCAACCAGCACCCGGACTGGCCGGAGGAAAAGCGCCTTGCGCTCTATCACCGCGCGTCCCGGGATTCGGCCCGCACGCCGGTTCAGTGGACAGACGGCGAACACGCCGGATTCACGACCGGTACGCCATGGTTTTATGTAAACGAAAATTACAAGGACATCAACGTCGAACAGGCGCTGCACGATCCGGATTCGATCCTGAATTTCTATAAAAAGGCCATCGCGCTGCGCAAGAGCCTGCCAGTCGTCCGCGACGGCAGCTATCAGGAGTATTATAAGGGTTCGGACAAGCTGTATGTCTATGCCCGCGAGACAAAGGAGCAGAAGCTGCTGGTGATCTGTTCGTTCACCGACAAGCCTGTGCGCTTTCAGGCGCCGTATAACTTCTCACTTGGCGACATGAAGCTTCTCCTGACGAATTACGACGGTACCCGCGAGGAAAACAGCTTCCTTACCCGCCCATACGAGGCCCGCGTCTATCTGTACGAATAAACGCTTCATTATATTATGTAAACACGCATGAACCCAGCCGGGTCCATGCGTGTTTTTCACTGTGCAAAAAGCGATTTTTGTTCTCCTGCTGTCTTACAGGAAGAATTTCCGGTGCAGGGATTCGCGCAGGGGCTTGCAGATGGCGATGACGATCAGCATCAGGCCGAGCACAATGCCCGCGACCATCGGATAAAATGACCAGAAGAGCGTCTCGTGGATCTGGAACGTCAGATTGATCAGGAACTCGATGAGCACGGCCAGACCGCCGCCGAGGATCAGCATACCGCCGTAGATGTAAAGATACCCGCCGCGCAGATAGTGCGTCAGGGCAACGGCTGCGCTGATGAGCAGGCCGATCGCACCTGTGACCGGGAATGCAAAGGACAAGAACCAGTGCCCGCCGGTGGCAAAGTTGATATAGAGCAGGTACAGTCCCACCGCGATGAAATCGACCGGCACAAATATGACGGGATTGGGCCGCCGGAACCACATGGGCAGCAGGATAACGACATACAGCAGCGCAATCGCTCCCGCCGCATAGCCGGACCAGACAAGCGTTCCGTTGATGCGCCAGTCGCACAGCAGACACAAAAGTGCGGGCAGAAGCGCCGCGATGGTCAGCACGAACAGGACGCCGGAACGGTTCACGTCCTCGGGCCGGATGCGTTTGTCCGGCGGAAATGGCGGCTCGGAAAGATTGCGCGGGATATCAGGATGGAACACCGGCGTCCCGCACAGAGGACATTTTTTCTCGCTGTCGGCGAGTTCAACGCCGCATTTGACACAATACATGTTTCACAGCCTCCTATTCATGCCCAGCGCTGGTTGCTTTCGACCTTGACGGGCAGCCCCAGCGTGTGCAGCACACGGTAAAAATGAGATTCCAGCTCCGGCTCGCGGATGTTCCGGATCATGTTGATATACATGGTGCCGTTCCAGCTGACGACGCCGCAGTTGTGCGGAGCTTTGGCCTGCACGCCGATGATGAAGTCCATCCGCGCAACATACGGAGCCATTTCCTCCGGCAGTCTGACAAGACCGAGGTTGGACAGGCACAGGCAGGATTTGCACTCGCCGACCAGATCGAACACGGCCTTCATGGCGATATTTTTCACGAACAGCGGCATGACGCGCAGCACAGCGGAGCGTTCGCTCGCCACGTTCGTCGCGATCTTCGCCGCCATCATCCGGGGATCGTTTTCCAGACCCATCCGGTAATGAACGATCCGGCAGATCTCCGCAAGAGAATAGTCGCCCAGGCGCGGATCGATCTCCGGCGTGACATAGGACGCAAAGTTCCGCATCGTCCGGCTCGGGAACAGGCCGCGCAGATTGACCGGCAGCAGGACCTTGACAGGCTTGCGCCGCATACGGCGCGGAACCTTTTCATTCTGCAGGTCGCTGATGGCCTTCATCATGACGGCGGCAATGAACTCTGTCACGCTGACGCCGAATTTCTTCGCCTTTTCCTTGACAGCGGGGACGGGCAGCATGAGCGTGGTGAGGTTCAAAAAGCCGTCCGGCTCCGGCGTTCCGCTCATGTGGTAGGCGGTCTGCTCGGCGCGGCTGGCGGTGATGTCGCCCGCGTAGCGCAGGAAGCTGTCCTCCAGCTCCTCCGGGTCAGGATCCTCCAAGCGGCCCAAAACGCCGTTTTCGGCGGGGATATTGATCTTGTATTTCTGGCACAGGTATTCAGCAACCAGCGTTTTGAGGAAGATCAGACCGCCCGTGCCGTCCGTGACTGCGTGGAAGAACTCTACGGCGATGCGGCTGCCGTAGACCAGCACACGGAAGGCGCATTTGCGCACGTCGTCAAACGGGACGTGGACGAGCGGATAGCTCTTGTCTTCTTCAATCGCGGGAGCCTTCGTGATCTCCTCGAGATAGTACCAGAACGCGCCCCGACGCAGGCGGACGGCGATGGACGGGAAGCGCCGCACCGTCACGTCCAGCGCGGCGCGCAGCACGTTCAGATCGACCTCCTCCGTCAGCGTGGCAGACAGGCGGAAATAATTCGTCCAGTTCCGGCGCTTGGCCGCCGGGTAAATTTTCGCGGCGTTGTCCAGCCGCATCCAGCGCAGCTTGCGCACCGGAGAGAGCACACGCGTCATGAACCGTCCGATGGTGTCAAAATCGGACATATTTTCATTCAGATAATACAGCACATATGCGTGCCAGCGCTCCGGCGCAATAACGATCTGGCTCTTGCAGCCGGAATCGAGCAGCTTTTTATGGAGCATGCGCGTATCGTCGAGCATGACCTCGTCCCCGCCGACGAACAGCAGCGACGGCGGCAGGCCCGTCAGATCGCCGAACAGCGGCGAGCAGAGGGGATCTTTCGGGTCGTCGGTATAGCAGGCGGCATAGAATTGCAGCAGCTCCGGCGTCATGGAGGGGTCGATGTCGCGGTTGTCGATATAGGACTGGCCGGAGCCGGTCAGGTCGGTCCACGGCGAAATGCCGATCAGGCCGCACGGAAGCGGCAGGCGCAGCTCCTTAAGGCGCAGGCAGAGGGCGTAAATGAGTCCGCCGCCGGCGGACTCGCCGCAGAGCAGGATCTGGCTGGCGGGATAGCCCTTGGAGAGCAGATACTGATAGCTCACGACCGCATCGTCCAGCGCAGCCGGAAAGCGGTCCTCCGGGGCCAGACGGTAGGCTGCGCAGAACACGCGCACACCGCACTCGTCTGAAAGCGTGGCCGCGAAGCCCTTGGCATAGTCCAGATTGCCGCAGGTGTAGCCGCCGCCGTGCAGATAGAGCACAACGCCCTGCCGCCGCTCGTCCTTGGGCATGATCCACGCGCCCTGGAACGGGCCGAAGTCATGGTCGCGGACGATCACGTCGCGCCGGTGGATGGCCTCCATCAGCTCGCCGAGCTTGTCCTGTCCCTTCCGGGTGATCTCCAGAGAGCAGTTGGCGACAAAGGGTTTAAAGAAATTGAGCTGTGCGCGCACCAGCTTCGCAGGCAGACCCATAGATACCGTTCCTTTCAGAAAAGCGTTTCAGTCAATTCGTATAGTATAGCATTAACCGGAATTTTTGTAAATACACGAAACCGCGCCGGAAGGGATTTTCCTTCCGGCGCGTCAGCCATTGAGGTACAGAGGTTACAGGGAAAAATCTGCGTCGTCGTGGGTGCGCTTGGGGGCAGCGGGGCGGCCGGGGATGCGGCGGAGGGGGTCGTAGCGGAAGCGGCGGCAGCGGTGGTCGCTGGGGACGATGCCGCAGAACTGGCAGACCATCGTTTCATCGTCAATTTTCCCCGCGAACTGGCAATAGGTACAGTAGCGGTCGATCTTCTTTCGGAACAGCATGGGGCAGCAGCCTTTCTTTGATGTTTGCCCCCATTATACACGCTTTCCGCGCAAATTGCTATGGTACTTTTTGCGAAAAAGCAGCAGGCTCACCGAACACAGCAGCAGGGATACGGCCCCCGCCGTTTCCGGGCCCTCCGTGCCGGAAAATGCGGCGGCGGGCCAGCTTTCCGCGTGCAGCAGCGGCGCGGCGATGAGCGTGAGCGTACAGGAAAGCACGGCCTGAAGCGCCTTGCACGGCAGGAGCAGCCTCCCGGTCAGGCCGTGCTCCTGCACGGCGGCGCGGCTCTGCGCCAGAACGCTTACGCCGCCGAAGGACAAAAGCGCCGACGCGATGCACAGCTTCCATTGAAGCGCAAGTGCGCAGTCCGCCAGCGCTGCGCAGCCCGCGGACAGCTCCAGCGATCCGAGAACCAGCGGCAGCGCCTCCGGCGGCAGAAAGCGGCCCGCGGCAAGCAGAAAATAGCAGGAGAGCACGGAAAAAACCGTGATAAACATACAGATCTGGATCGCGCTCATCCCCGCGCGGCGCACCGATTCGGAAAAGGCTGCGGCAAAAGATTCCGGCTGCGGCGGCTTCGCGGCGGCTTTGGCGGGCGCGTACTGTTTTTTCGCGGTCAGACGGCAGACGAGCACGGCAGAGACGATCTGCACCGCGTACAAAAATGCGCCTGCTGCCGCGCTTTTGAAGACCGCGCCGCCGAGTACGCCGAAGATGAACGACGGCCCCGCCTGATTGCAGACGGCAAGCGCGCGCTCCGCGTTCGCTCCGGACAGCTCCCCTCGCGCGTAAAGCGTACCCGCCGCCTGCGCGCCGGCCGGATAGCCGCCGAGAAGCCCCAGCAGAAACGCGCTGCCCGCTGCGGGCGGCAGGCGCAGGAGCTTTGCCGCCGCGCCCCCGAACCGCGCGGAGAGCCGTGCGGAATAGCCAAGCAGCAGGAACAGATTGCTGCACACAAAAAACGGAAACAGCGACGGCAGGATCACCCGCCCGCAAAGCGTGAGCGCGCTGCGCACGCCATCCGCTGCAGCCTGCGGCAGCGCGATGAGCAGAACGAACGCCGCAAGAAGCGCAAGCGCCTGGAATAGCTTTTTCATGCCTCTCCCCTCCTCTGGATAAAAACCTATGCAGCGGTGGAAAGAATTAGTCTTTTGGGCATAAGCATATAGCAAACGAAAAACAGGAGGCGCTGCTGGTTGAAAAAACTGCGTTCGTATCTGGCCGCTGCATCTGTGCGGCTGGGGCTGCCGATGGATATTGCCGCGGGGCTGCCGCATCTGGAGGTCAACGGGTTCCGGGAGTGCTCGGTCGACCGGCACACCGGGATTCTGGAATATAACCGGGAGCGGATCGTGATCGGGCTGAACATCGGGAGCCTGACCGTCGTGGGAAGCGGGCTGGAGATCCGGCAGATGCACCGGGAACGGCTGACGATCATCGGGCAGATCGACTGTCTGACCTACGGTGAGGGAGGTCTGCGCGGATGTGGCGGGTGATCTGGTTTTTTCTCGGCGTGTCTCGGCTGTCCATCACGGGAGCAAGCCCGGAATGGTGTATGCAGCGGCTGGCAAAGGCGCGCATCGCATTCCATTTCTGCGCAAAACCGGACGACTTTACCGCCGAGGTCTGGATTCTGCGACGGGACGAGGCGTGCGCGGCGCAGCTCGTGCGCATGGGCGGGTGCGACTGTGCGGTCATAGAGCGCGGCGGCTTTTCCACCGTGTTCGGCGGGCTGCGGAAGCGGCCCGCGCTGCTTATTCTGCTGGCAGCGGCTATCGCAGCGGGGATCGTTGTGCCGAAATATGTCTTTTTCTACGAAGTCGAGGGAAACGAGGCTGTCCCGAGCGCGCAGATCCTGCGGGAGCTGCTGGAGCTTGGCGTGGGGTTCGGGACATATGGGCCGTCGATCAAGCCGCAGGAGCTGAAGAACCAGATGCTGCTTCGCATTCCGAAGCTGCAGTGGCTGACGGTGCAGCAGAGCGGTATGTGTGCGCGCGTGGTCGTGCGGGAACGGCCAGACAAGGCTCCGGTGCTCGACCGAAAAGTGCCGACAGATGTAATCGCCTCGCGTGCGGGCGTCTTAACGCGCGTGGAGGCTGTGGCCGGGAACTGTCTCTGCGCGCCGGGGCAGGCTGTTGCGGGCGGAGAGCTGCTGGTATCGGCGTACACAGACTTCGGGTTTAAAACGCAGGTGACAGCGGCGCGGGCGGAGATCTACGCCGAGACGGTCCGGCAGGCCGTGTGCGTCCTACCGGAGGCGGAGCAGATCAAGACGAACCGCACGGCTCCGCGCTATGCGGTCAGTCTGCTTGTCGGACGGCGGCGCATTTCGCTTTTCAGCGCGGACGAACCGGATGGATTTTATGAAAAAGAGACAAAAACACGGTTTCTGACGCTCCCCGGCGGGTTTTCTTTGCCTTTGGGGATTGCAATTACAAGAATTTGTGAGTATGATACAAGAGAAGAAACATTGCGGGCGCAGGACGCGGAAGGCAGGCTTCTGGAGCTGGTGCAGGCGGATGCCATGCGTGATATGATCGCCGGAAGCATCAGGAGCAGCTCTGTCCGGACGGAGCAGTCCGGCGGGTGTATCCGGCTGTATGCCAGTCTGCGGTGCGAGGAAATGATCGCGCGTATGCGGCCCGCAAGCCTAAAGGAAGCGATTGAATGACAGAACGAACCATCAATGCAGAACGTGTCGAGCAGCTGATCGACGTTTTCGGCTCCTTCGACGAAAATGTGCGCCGGATCGAAGATGCCTTCGGCGTCAAGATCACGAACCGCAACAACGAGCTGAAGGTCACGGGCGACGAGGAGGCTGCCGACAAGGGGTGCCGCGCAATTGAAGCGCTGCTGGCGCTGTCAGCCAAGGGTGAGGAGATCGACGAACAGAAGGTGCGCTATCTCATCAATCTCGTCAACACCGGAAACGAGGATCAGGTCAGCAAAATGGCCAAGGACGTCGTCTGCGTGACGGCCAAGGGGCGGCCCGTCAAGGCCAAGACCATCGGCCAGCAGAATTATCTCAAGGCCATTGAGAAAAACACCATCACCATTGGCGTCGGCCCCGCCGGTACGGGCAAGACGTATCTGGCCGTGGCGGAGGCAGTCGCGGCGTTCCGCGCAAAAACCGTCAACCGTATTATTCTGACGCGGCCCGCCGTGGAGGCTGGCGAACGGCTTGGCTTCCTGCCGGGCGATCTGCAGAACAAGGTAGACCCCTATCTGCGGCCATTATATGACGCGCTGTTCGATATGCTGGGGCCGGAGACGTATGGAAAGTATCTTGAGCGCGGAAATATCGAGGTCGCGCCGCTGGCCTATATGCGCGGGCGGACGCTGGACGACAGCTTTATCATTCTTGACGAGGCGCAGAACACCACGCGGGAGCAGATGAAAATGTTCCTGACGCGCCTCGGCTTCGGCTCGAAGATCGTCATTACAGGCGATATCACGCAGATCGATCTGCCGGGCGACAAGGTCAGCGGTCTGAAGGAGGCCATCCGGGTGCTGGACGGGGTCGAGGATATCCAGATCTGCCGTCTGACGCCGGCGGACGTGGTGCGGCACGTGCTGGTGCAGCGCATCGTTGCGGCCTATGACAAATATGAAAAGAACCGGCTGCCGGACGAACGCGCCCGGACATTTACAAGGAAGCCGGACTGGAAGAGGGAAAAGAAATGAAGCATCGCATTGTCATCCGCTGCGAGGGCCGCAGTCTGCGCGACTTTGCGCTCAAGCAGCAGATCTCCAAATGTATCACCGCCGCGCTGGCCCATCAGGGCGTCAACACCCCATGTGAGATCAACGTCCTTGTGACGGACGACGAGGGCATCCGCGCCATCAACAACGCATACCGCAAGATCGACAAGGCGACGGACGTGCTGTCGTTCCCGATGTTTGAGCTGACGGCGGGGCAGCTTCCCGCGTCGTGGGAAGCATATAAAGACCCGGACACCGGGCTTGTGCCGCTGGGCGACATGGCCATCAGTCTCGAACGGGCCAGACAGCAGGCCGCTGAGTTCGGCCACAGCGCCCGGCGCGAGGTCGGGTATCTGACCATCCACTCCATTCTGCATCTGCTGGGCTACGACCATGTGGACGAAGGGCCGATGAAAAAGCAGATGCGTGCCGCCGAAGAGGCCATTCTGGCCGAAATTGAACTGCCGAGATGATGGAGCAGAATCTTTTTATCCGCCGCGCTTCAGTCACGGATGCGGAGTTGCTTGCCGAGACCCGGCGCAGCGCATGGGACGCGACGTATCGTGGAATCTATCCGGATGCATGGATCGACGAATATGATCTTGCTGAACAGACGCAGCGGGAACGGGCGAGGCTGGAGCAGACAGATTATATGGCATATCTGGTCATGGACGGCGGCCAGTGTGCAGGCTATTTCAGCTATGGCGCGGCAAGCCACGGTGGCTATAAGGACTTTTCTTTTTGCCTCAATTCTCTGTACCTGCTGCCGCCGTACCAGCATATGGGCCTGGGTCGACGCATCTTTGCACAGGTGCGTCAGGCCGCGCGGGAACGGAAACTGGACAGTTTTTTCTGCGGCTGCAATGTACATAATCTGCCCGCACGGCGCTTTTATGAAAAAATGGGCGGCGTGGTCGGAGAAATTGATGACGGACATGAGAATCTGGCCGAGGACCAGATGTATTTTGAATTTTGCACAGGAGAACAGATATGAAAACCAAAACCGCGATGATCACGATCGCCGGGCGGCCGAATGTCGGCAAGTCCACGCTTGCCAACGCGCTCGTCGGCGAGAAGATCGCCATCGTATCCCATAAACCCCAGACCACGCGCAACCGCATCTGCGCCATCGTCGACCGCGGCGATACGCAGCTCGTCTTCATCGACACCCCGGGCTTCCATCGCCCGCGCACGAAGCTCGGCGACTACATGGTGAACGTCGTCAACCAGTCGGTCGCCGACGTCGACGCCGTCATTCTGCTGGTTGAGCCGATCGCAAACGTCGGCCCGCAGGAGCAGGAGCTGATTGAGAAGATCAGGGAAGCAAAGGTTCCGGCCATTCTGGTCATCAACAAGATCGATACCGTGGAAAAGGAAACGCTGCTGCCGGTCATCGCGGCCTATAAGGATCTGCTGGACTTTACGGACGTCATTCCCATCAGCGCAAAGTGGCACGACGGGCTGGACAGCCTGATGCAGGTCTGCGAGGGCTTTGCACAGCCGGGGCCGTTCATGTTCCCGGAGGGCATTTCGACCGATATGCCCGAAAAGCAAGTCATGGCCGAGATCATCCGCGAAAAGCTGCTGTGGAACCTCGAAAAGGAAATTCCGCACGGCACGGCGGTCGAGATTACAAAATTCTCCGAGCGCGACGACGGCATCATTGATCTGGACGCGACGATCTACTGTGAAAAGGCCAGCCACAAGGGCATTATCATCGGCAAGAACGGCCAGATGCTCAAGAAGATCAGCTCGGATGCACGCAAGGACTGCGAACGCTTCATGGGCACGAAGGTCTTTTTACAGACCTGGGTACGCGTCAAGGAAAACTGGCGCGACAGCGATTTCATGATCTCGAATTTCGGCTACCATAAGGATTGACGAAAACAACAGGCGCTCCGCAGAAATCGGAGCGCCTGTGTTTTGCTTATCGGCCGGATAATTCGACGGCGTGGCGGATGAAGGAGAGGGGCGGGACCCTCTTGGGGAGCTTTGCGCGGAAGCGCATCTGCGGCGTGCGGGGTTCGAGGAGCGGAACGCCGTCCAGATCCTCCATCGGCGGCACCTGCCACGAAAATGGGCGCAGATCCGGGCCGACGACCTCGACGGTATCCCCTGCCGCAAATTTGTTGCGCAGGCTGAGGACCGCGTTTCCCTCCGCGTCGCATTTCTCAACGACGGCGCAAATCTGCCACTCGCGCAGATAGCGGGAGTTCTCCGTAAACTGGCCGGGCTGGCCGTAGTAAAAGCCGGTAGAATAATGGCGGTGCGAGACGTGCTCGACCTCGTCGCGCCAGATCCTGTCCGGTGTGCGGCCTGCCCACACGTCGTCGAGCACGTGGCGGTAGGCTCCGGTGACGATGGCGGCATAATAGGCCGATTTGGCGCGGCCCTCGATCTTCAGGCAGTCGATCCCGGCGTCGCATAGCTCGTCCAGATGGTCGATCATGCACATATCGCGGGAATTCATGATGTACGTGCCCTTTTCATCCTCGAAGACGGGGAAATATTCGCCGGGACGCTTTTCCTCCATCAGCGCGTACTGGTACCGGCAGGGCTGGGCACACTGGCCGCGGTTGGAGTCGCGGCCGGTCATATAGTTGCTGAGCAGGCAGCGGCCCGAATAGGACACGCACATGGCCCCGTGGCAGAACGTCTCAAGCTCCAGCTCCGGCGAGACGCGTTCGCGGATGCCGAGGATCTCCCGCAGGCTCAGCTCCCGCGCAAGCACAACGCGGCTGGCGCCGAGATCGAACCAGCTCTGCGCGCAGGCGTAGTTTGCGACCGACTGCTGCGTCGACACGTGGCGCTGGCAGTGCGGGGCGTATTTCCCGGCCATCATGAACGCACCAAGATCCGCAAGGATCAGCGCGTCGACGCCCGCCGCGTCCAGCTGCTCAAGATAAGCCGGGAGCGCGGCGGCTTCGTCGTTGCGCGGCATGATATTGACCGTGCAGTGCACCTTCACGCCCGCGTCATGCGCAAGCCTGATCGCCTGCGGCAGCTCGTCCGGGGTAAAGTTGGCGGTAAACGAGCGCATGCCGAAGCTGGTTCCGGCCAGATAGACCGCATCCGCACCGTAGGCAACGGCCATGCGCAGCTTTTCCATATCCCCCGCTGGGCATAAAAGCTCCGGTTTGCGTCTATCCATCTGTCTGATTCTCCGTATCTGCGGTGTCGCCGGTCTGATCTGCGGTGGTTTCATCGCCCGTACCGGTCTGCTGGTCTTCCTCCTCGTCCTTGCCCGCGAGCTCGTTCAGGAAGTTCTGATGCTCATAATACGTCTCGGAGAAGTGGTGCACACCGGTCGTATCCAACGCATAGAAATAATATTTCGTCTCCGCCGGGTAAAGCGCGGCACGGATGGAATTCATGCCGGGATTTGCGATCGGGCCTGCGGGCAGGCCAGCGTTCGTGTAGGTGTTATAGGGGCTGAGGACGCCCTTGTCCGCGTTGGACAGGATCTCCTTGCGCTCGGCAAGCGCATACTGGATGGTCGCGTCGATCTCCAGGCAGGGATAGAGCTTGCTGCACAGGCGGTTATAGATGACGGAGGCGATCGTTGCGCTCTCGGACGTTCTGGCCGTCTCCTTTTCGACGAGGGATGCGACCGTGATGAGGTCGTAGAGCGAAAGCTTGGCGTCCGTGATCTCCGTTTCGGTGAACGCATTTTCCCGCATGCGCTGGGCAAGGCGGTCGTTCAGCGCGTCCAGCGCGTCATAGAGGTCGCTGGTGAATTTGTTGTCGAAGTTGCGCAGGAATTTGTCAATGACGTTCTCCGGGTCGTCTCCCATATAGAACTGGTAGGTATCCGGGAAGAGATAGCCCTCCAGCCGGTTCTCGCTGCCGTAGGGGATCTCCTGCAGGAACGCATAGTCGAATTCATAGGTCGACGCGGCGTTCGCCAGATCCTGATACGAGCAGACGCCGTTTTCCTCCAGCAGACGGAAGATATCCTCGCACTCGTAGCCTTCGGGGATAGTGATCTCCACGACAGAGCGGTCGGGGCTGGCCTCGACCATATTGCTGACAAGCGCATGATAGTCATAGCGGCTGTTGAGCGAATACGTACCCGGCTCAATGGTGCGCTCGGCGTGGGTGGCCCAGCAGTACAGCTTGAAAAGCGTTTCCGAACGGACAAGGCCACTGTCCCGCAGTTCCTTTGCGATCTGCGAGATCGTCGCGCCGTCTGCAATGGTGACGGTCACCTCTGCGTCCGGCTTGGTCAGGGACAGCACATCGTCCGCGCAGCGCCACGCAAACACGGCAAGCAGCACCGACGCGGCCAGCACGCAGCACACATACAGCAGCACCCGGATGCCGGACGGCAGCCGTCCGTGCTTTTTTTCCTCCGCCGGTTCCGGCTCCTGCGGCTGCTGGTCGACGGTCAGATCCGCGTATTCCTCCGGGATCTTCGGCTCGAACAGCGGAGGCATATTGGGCGTCTGCTTCTGCGGCTGCGTCTCCTGCTCCAGCTCAGCCTCGGCCTGCGTTTTGGCCTGCTCTTCCTCATCCTTGTCGTTCATCATCGCGTCGACGCGCGCAAGATCGTCCTTGACGGACGCAAGCAGCTCGTCGAGCGAAAGCGATTCCAGACTTTTTTCCAGCCCGCCGTCTTCCGGCGACTGCCCGTCCGGACGCTTATTCGGGGTCAAATCTGCCATGTGTTCCTCCCTTATGCGCGGTAGACAATGTCGGAGGCAACCTGACGGGCCGTATCCTCACCCTTGAGCGCCCGCAGGCAGGCGAGGCCGAATTCGTCGGCAGAGCCGGCTGCGCGGCCGGTGATGATGTTCCCGTCCTGCACTGCGCCGCAGGGGATCATCTTTGCCGCGTCCATCTGATCTTCCAGACCGGGGTAGCAGGTCGCTCTGCGGCCGTCGGTGATGTGGAGCGACGCGAGGATGGTCGGCGCGGCGCAGATAGCCGCGATCAGGCAGTTTTTCTCATACGCAAGGCGGATGAAATTCATGGCCGTTTCGCTTGCCAGGATCGAATGCACACCGCCGAGTCCGCCCGGCAGAATCACCATATCGGCCTCCGCCAGCTTCATCTGCTCAACGGTGCAGTCCGCCTGCACCGAAATGCCGTGGCCGCCCTCGATCAGCGTCCCGCCGATCCCGGCAAAACGAACCTCCGCGCCTCCGCGCCGCAGAATGTCGCACGGCGCAATTGCTTCCATCGGCTCAAAGCCCTTACCCAAGATGATATATACCATGGTATCACACTTCCTCCAAACATGATTTTACACGTGCATACAATTCCTCGTGGATATCCTCGATGGAGCGGAGCTTTCCGTCCCGGACGCACGAAACGCGCGTCCAGCCGAAATAATCCGCCGCCTGCTGCGCGACCTCGCGGCATTTTTGCAGGTACCCGTCGTCGCGCTCGTGGATATCGGCCTTTGTGCCGGTGTCGCTCTCGCGTCTGCGCATGAGCGTCTCGGCGATCTCGACCGGCATATCGAGCCACAGAACCAGATCCGGCTTCGGCAGGCCCATGCGGTTGAATTCCAGATCGTAAAGCCACGAGAAGAATTCCTCCCGCGCCTTTCCCTCCAGCTTGCCGCCCTGATGGACGGCATTGGAGGTCGTATAGCGGTCAGACAGGATCAGGCCGCCCGAAGCATAGTCGTTTTTCCATACGCGCTGATAGGACGCGAAGCGGTCAACGGCATAGAATGTGGAGGCCGCGTAGGCGTTGACATCGTTCGGGTTCTCGCCGAACTCGCCGTTCAGGTACATCCGGATGAGCGCTGACGACGGCTCCAGATACTGCGGAAATTGCAGACGGCGGAATGAAACGTTCTCGTTTTGCAGGCGCTTTGTCAGAAGCGCAAACTGCGTCGACTTCCCTGTTCCGTCGGTTCCTTCAAACACGATCAGTTTTCCCATATTGCTTACCCTCTTATCCGTTTGCCAAGCACGGCGAACAGGTATTTTGGCAGCCGGAGCATCCGTCCGAACCGCTTCGGCTCCTTGATGAGCCGGTAGAGCCACTCAAGATTGCAGCGGATCATCCACTTTGGAGCGCGCTTGACCGTGCCCGCGAAGCTGTCGAGCGAGCCGCCGAGGCCGATCATAAGCTTGATATGCAGCTCGTCCAGATGATTTTTCATAAACAGCTCCTGCTTCGGCGCGCCGAGGCAGACGAAAAGTACATCGGGCTTTGCGGCATTGATCTTCTCGATGACCGGTGCTTCATCCTTGAAATAGCCGTCGTTCATGCCGCAGATGTACAGCTTCGGGTGCTTTTCTGTCATTTTCTGCGCGGCAAGCTCCGCAACGCCGGGCTTGCTGCCGAGCAGGAACAGCCCGCCGCCGGTCTTTTCGAGGATGGACAGCAGGCGGTCGGCAAAATCGACGCCCGCGACCTTCTGCTTCAGCGGCGTTTTGAGAAGCTTCGACGCGAGCACAACGCCTGCGCCGTCCGGCAGGACGAGATCGGCGCCGTTGATGAGCGCGCGGAGCGTTTCGTCGTACAGCGCCTCATAGGCGATCTCGGCGTTCGGGGTCACGGCATAGCAGGTCTTTTTGCCCGCAAGGATCTGTTCCGCGCGCGCAGAGGCCTCGTCCATCGTGACATTATCAAATTGCAGCCCCATGATATCCAGTTTCATGTGCAGGCATACCTCACCAATTTAGAATTCATCTATCATCTTAGCACATATTTCCGCATTTGTCCACGCAATTTCGGGTTCAATTTCCCTGCGCGGTGTTTCACATACGGGCGGTTTTGCATAAACTGTTATGAAAGCGAAGCGTGAACGACCCTGTTTCGGCCACGCGAACCTTTACGATATCATATATAGGAGGTCATCCGAATGTCTGAACCTGCACAGACGGGCAAGACCTGTGATCTGCGCGGCATCCGTGAAGCGGTTTGTGTGCATACGGGGAAAATCACAGACAGCTGTCTCGCCAAGGACTGCATTGAGGATCTGCGCGTGTACTTAACGGTCGACTCCCAGCAGACGCTCGACTGCGCGGCAAGCGCAAAGGCGCGGTATGTGGAGCTGCTCTTTACTCAGGTACAGGTGGAGCCGGTTCCCTACTCCTCCGGCTATTTTACGGTCGACGTAACGTTCTATTACCGCGTCATTGCCGACGCGACGCTCTCGGCCGGACGCACGAATACCGTCACGGGCCTTGCCGTGTTCTCCAAGCGGCTGGTTCTGTTCGGCGGGGAAACGAGCGCACGCATTTTCTCCAGCCGGGACGATCTGACGTGCCTTTGTAAGAAGTCTTTGCAGTCCGTCTCGCTGCCGCGGGCCATTGCGGAGACGGTCGACCCGATCATCCTCGGCTCGCGCGTGATGGAGGCGTGCAGCTGCTGCTGCCAGAGCGAAGCCTCGCCCGCCATCCCGGAGGCGCTGCTGGGCTGCTTCGACGAGCCGCTGGTGCTGACCGGCGAATGCAAGCGCCTGCTTGTCACGATTGGACAGTTCTCCATCGTCCGGCTCGAACGCGACACGCAGCTGCTCATCCCGACGTTCGACTACTGCGTTCCGTCGAAGACCTGCCCGCCGGTGGGCGGCACGAGCACGGAAAGCCCCTGCGAGGTCTTCAGCCAGATCGATTTCCCGATGGACGCGTTCTTCCCCGGGAAAAACGAACCGTGCATCAAGCCCGAAGACAGCTGCACCGGCTGCAGCAGAACCAAATAAGCAACCGCGCCCCGGCTGCCGTCAGGCAGCCGGGGCACAGCTTTTTTGTGGAAGCGTCTGGTAGTCACGAATTCGCATTGGGCTTCCGCTTTTCGCAGCTGTCTGCCGCTCGGCCTCTCAGGCACTCAGCGGCAGATGCGGTCCAGACGGGAGAGGTCTTCTTCGAGGTAGCTGGAGGCCGGGAGGGAGAAATCGAAGGTCATACAGTCGCCTTTATCGGGCAGGCGTGGCTGCGTCAGGGCTTCGCCGAGGCGGCGGATGGTCAGGGCGGCTGAGAAGACCCGCTGGTGCTCGCGTTCGAGCGCACGCAGAATCTGCATGGCGTTTTCCAGCGCCGTTTTTGAAAGGCCCCGGATGCTTCCTTCCGTCACGTCGAAGAAATAGCCGGGATAGACATACGGCAGGATCATATTGACAGACGGGAGCATGCGCTCCTTCTGCCTGCGGCCTGCGACGCTGTCGCCGCCGATAAAGGGATAGAGCAGGCTCTCCGTGACCCAATAATGAAGGTTCGGGATAAAGTATTCGCACTCAGCCCGCCTGCCCTGCACGCGCATGAGATCGCGGCCATAGCCGGACATGACGGCGACGACAATGCGGTCAACGGCAAGCTGCTCCTGCCGGAAGACGCGGTCAAGCTTTTCGATGCGGTAGCCCTTGTGCAGCAGATCGTCGACCAGAATAATGGGCCGGTGGAACGAGCGCAGCGCGCGGACCTGCCCCGGCAGCGGAGAATAATCCGGGTATTCCTCGATCGTGAAGCTGCGCACGTCGGGCGCGTAGCATTTTTCCACGTGGAGCGTCTTCGTGACCGTATTGGGCACGATGGCGTCCGCAAAAATTTTCCCGTAGGGCACGCACATATACGGCCCGAGCTGCCAGACGCCCTCGGGCACGTCCTGCACGCCGTTCATGCGCTCAATGCGTTGGGCAATGGCCTGATTGAGCATTTCCGTGTCGAAGCACAGAAGGAGCTTGCCAGGGAACATGGCGCTGAGCGCCATGCGCAGGCGGGGCCGGGTCTGCAAAACGGCCTCGCGCACAGCAGGTGCGTCGCGGTGCGGGGGCTTGATGCAGAGCATGGCGTCCTGCAGGAGCATGACGGGGTTGCGCATATCGACATAATAGATGCCATCTGCGGCCTGTGTAAAGCCGAGCTGGCGCAGGGCACTCTGCAGCTCCGTCTGGTCTTCCCCACAGCGGCAGAGCGCATAGGTGTGCCCCTGCTCAAGACTTCTGGCAAGCAGCTCGTTGAGGAGCATCCGCAGCGTGTCCTCCCCCTCGGCCTGCGCCGCGTCAACGAACAGGATCTGGCCGGAGGCGTGCTGGCGCACATAGCTGCACGCGTCCAGAGAGCCGAGCGCGTCATACAGATCGTCCAGCAAAATCGTATGTCCCGCCGCCCAGCCGAGCAGACGCGCAGGTCTTGCCAGCAGAAGCGCCGCGCGGGGCGCTTTTTTGCCCCGCATACAGGCCCGGACGGCCTGCGGGAGCGTTTGCTCGTCCTGCGTGACATTTCGGAAATAGAGCGCTTCGCGCCGCAGCACGTCCTTCTGCTCCGGGGAACGGACGTACAGGCCGCATTCATAAATATACGTCTGCACGACCGGTGCGACGAGCATGGAAATATCAAGGTTCTGGTCGACCGAGGCGCGGATGCGCGTGGAGCTGACTGTCTCATAAAACGGCGGCAGCGACAGAAGCAGGAGCTTTCCCCGGATGATCGAGGCCAGCGCCGCGCGGTCGGCACTGCCGTCGCGGCAGAAGATGATGTGGTCATAGTCCGCAGCTGTGCCGGGCTCTGTGTGCTTGTACGCCGAGGCGTTGGCGATCACGTCGCTGCCCGCGACAAGATAGACGTCTCTGCCCGGAAACAGCTGCCGCAGGCGGGCAAGATCGTCCGGCATGGCGATATTGACGGGGATCTCGTCTGGGAACAGATATGTATCCCACTGGTCGGCGGTCGAAATGGAGACAATGCGGCGGCGCAGGAGCTTGGGGAGCGTTTTCTTGCTCCACGAGAACTCGTCGACGGCGAGATAGACCTCGAAGCCGCGTGCACGGATCTCCTGCACGATCTGCTTATGGCCGACGGAAAACGGGTCGAACGTGCCGGGGAAAAACGCGGCGGGTTTTTCCGGCGGGAAGCGGAACGGCCCCTCCAGCAGCTCCTGCCGGACGGTATAGCGGTACAGATGGTTGAGCATGGCCGCGCAGTTGAAGAATGTCAGCTGGCCGGTGCGCGGTTCTGCCAAAAGCGTCAGGAGCTTTTTGTGCAGACGGACAAAAATATCATGCTTTCTGGCAAGGGAAAGCTGGTCGCGGCCGAAAATATCGCGGCAGAGGACGGCCAGCGCCGTCTGGTGGATCGTCTCGTCATAGTGGGAAATGCCGGTGAGGATGAGGCCGAGGATGTGATCAGCGATCTGCACCTCCTGCTCCGGCAGCACATTCAGCGCCTCGCCGAGCGTAAACAGCGCCACGCGTGCAGGCCGGATGGACGCGCCGCAGGCAAGCTTTCCGATAGACTCTACAGACTCGCCCAGCTCCTTTTCCGGCAGCAGGCACAAAAGCCTTCCCAAATACGGCGGGATGAAGCGCGAAATCTGCTCCTGCCCGGATTCCAGCTCGCGCGTCAGGTCGATGCCGATCTCGTTGATCTGGTCGACGAGCAGATCGGGGGCCACTGAAAGCAGCGCATTGCCCGCCGCCTCACGCACGGGAAGATGCTCACTGACGCAGAGCAGATTGGAAAAATGCAGCGCCGTGTGGAACGCCGTCTCCGGGTGCGTCCGGACATATTCCAGCAGCATATTGATCTGCGTGAGCTTGACCGTCCAGTGGACGGCGTTTTTCAGGTTGCTGAGGTGGATCTGCGAGACGGTCCGCGCGTCCAGCGCCGCGAACGGCTCCGCCAGCAGCCTTGCTTTGAGCCAGTCGTGGGCCAGATGATCCTCCCAGCGCGGCGCGTACTGCCGCACGGCGGCGCAGACGGCCGGCCGCAGGCCCTGCTCGGCGTGGGTCAGGCGCAGGAGCATATGCAGCGTGATAATATCCAGCTCTGTGTTTCCCGTGCCGAGCATAGCGGCAAGGCGGGCGGACAGCTCCGGCAGCTCCTTTTTTGGCAGATAGCGGCACGGCACATGGCACAGCGCGTCGACCAGCACGAACCGGTCTTCGTCCCGCGCCTCGGTCAGCGCGTTCAGAAGCGGCTTGACCAGCGGCCCGGCCTCCTTTTCCTCGCAGGAGGCAAACAGGCTCTGGCAGATAGTCTTGAGCGAGTTGGAGATGCGCAGCGCGTGCTTGCTGGAAATGCGGTAATCCGGGTGCAGACAGAGGCCGATATAATGTGTCCAAAGCTCGGCAGATTCCGACAAAAGCGCCATCACGGCGGGCGGCATCTGGCCGTCCTTCGCAGAAAGCGGCCGCTCCTTGCGGTAGCGCGGGCCGGCATTCGCAAGAATTTTGCCCATGATGCGCCCGGCGATGCGGCGCACGTCGCCGTCCGGGTGCATGAGAAGCTCATACAGGAGCACAAGCGTCTTGCGCTTGTTGGCCTTGGTCATATAGGTGCTGTATTCCTCCAGCAGGCGCAGGTACATTCGGATCCGCTGGAGATTTTTTTCGCCCTTGGCCTGTTCGAGCAGCTGCTCGAGCGTCTGATCGGTCGAGAGCGTGTGCATGAGTCGGATGGAGCCGTCCAGCGTCAGGTCGCGCAGCGCCTGAAGCGCCTGCTCCGCGTTCATGAGCGATGGATCCTTTGTCTCATGCGGCAGAAGCTCGGTTTCCGTCAGCTCCGGGCTGACGCCGCGGCTTCGGAGCAGATTTTCAAAATCGCTCAGCTTGTGATAGACGTTCTGGTAGCGGAGCGTCTTTTCCGGCGTCATGTCGGCCAGCTTGCAAAAGATCATCTCATACGCGTCCTTGAGCGAATAGATGCGCATACGCTCCTTTTCGCCGGGCGCTCTCGTGCCGCGGACGCGGAAGTCCGCGTAGATGAGAAGCAGAGACTCGATGGGCAGGTTTTCAAATTCCAGGTCCCACGTGGAGTGGTTGGCGGAGATATAGCCGATCTCCTCCATGTCATGGCGGCTGAACCACTGCCAGGTGTAATAATAGTGCAGATAGGCAATGCGGCTCAGATCCTCGCCCCGGCAGCCGAATTTTCCGATGTCGTGCCCCAGCGCCGCCGCGCTGACCAGCGGCAGGTCGACCGGGAACCCGGCCTTTTTCGCGAGAATGGCCGTGTGCAGAGCGATATTGTGGACGCCGATGGTATGCGATGCGGGGTCGAAGGGCGTCGATTCCATGCCGAGGCGCATGACGGCCACAAGATGGCTTTCCCGCACGGCCTGCTCAAATCTGGCATACTGCGCCTCCACGCGGCTTCCGGAAATCGCGTCTTCCGGCAGTGGCAGCAGATCGAGATAGGGGTCGAAGCTGTCCGCTGGGCCGTAAAGCGCCGCTTCCAGCGCGGACAGGTACGCCGTCTCGTCCGCCGTCAGTACGGGAACCTCCGGCAGGCCGTCCGGGAACATCTGCGCGCAGAGCTTCTGATAGAGCGTGGCTAAAAACTCCTGCGCAGAGGCGGGTTTTTCCGCAAAGTCCGGTGCGCAGAGCGCCAGTACGGCGGCGCAGAGATCCCGCCGGTGGGGATCGAGGGTTCCAAAACCAGCTTTTTTTTGCATATTCATTCCTGTATGCAGCATATTGTAGGGGCCGATGCCCACATCGGCCCGTTCCGCAGCTGCGAATTCGCCAAAATCCTCTGTGGAACCGGTCTGCCCTGCCGGGCCGATGTGGGCATCGGCCCCTACAGCGGAAACGGTTCCCGTCTGTTACCTCAAATTTTACGCGCTTTGGCGGAAAAAGTAAAGTTTTTTTCATTCTGCACAAAACGGCGGGCGTGTACGGATGGGTATGCATTGTTTTTTCACATAAATGAATATTTATAAATTTTATGCTTGACTTTTCTGCATAAAGTGTGTATATTACGTGCATAAAGAAAAACAACCGCACAACGGAGCTTTATGGAGGGTTTTCACATGGATAAGAGCAAGATCAAAAAAATCGTTCTGGCCTATTCTGGCGGCCTTGATACCTCGGTCATCATCCCGTGGCTGAAGGAGCATTACAACGATCCGGAGATCATCGCCGTCGCGGCAGATGTCGGACAGGGCGACGAGCTGGACGGTCTCGAGGAAAAGGCCATCAAGACCGGCGCGAGCAAGCTGATCATCGCCGACCTCACCGACGAGATGTGCGACGAGATTATCGTCCCGTCCGTCATGATGGACGCGAAATATGAAAAATACCTGCTCGGCACCGCGTTTGCACGGCCCGTCATCGGCAAGAAGCTGGCCGAGATCGCGCTGGCCGAGGGTGCAGACGCCATCGCGCACGGCGCGACCGGCAAGGGCAACGATCAGGTCCGGTTCGAGCTGGCCATCAAGCGCTTCGCGCCCGACATGCCGATCATCGCGCCGTGGAGAGAGTGGGAGATCAAGTCCCGTGACGAGGAAATCGACTACGCCGAGGCGCATCATGTGCCGCTGAAGATCTCCCGCGAGACGAACTACTCCAAGGATAAGAACCTCTGGCACCTGAGCCACGAGGGCCTTGATCTTGAGGATCCCGCGAACGAGCCGGATCTTGACAAGGCGCTGTTCCTTGAAATGGGCGTATCCCCCTATCAGGCGCCCAACACGCCCACGACGGTTTCCGTCAGCTTTGAGGCGGGCGTCCCCATGGCGGTCAACGGCGAGAAGATGAAGGTTTCCGACATCATCCGCAAGCTCAACAAGCTCGGCGGCGAGAACGGCGTCGGTATTCTGGATATCGTCGAAAACCGGCTCATTGGCATGAAGGATCACGGCATTTATGAGACGCCGGGCGGCACGATCCTCTATTTCGCGCATGAGCAGCTGGAAATGCTCACGCTCGACAAGGAAACGCTGCATATGAAGGAAAAGCTGGCCGTCGACTATGCCGACCTCATTTACAACGGCAAGTGGTACACCCCGCTGCAGGAGGCGCTGACAGCGTTCGCGAAAAAGGCCAACGAATTCTGCACCGGCACGGTCAAGCTCAAGCTCTACAAGGGCAACATGATCAACGCCGGCATTACCTCGCCGTATTCTCTGTATTCTGAGAATCTCGTCACATTCGGCGAGAGCGATTTCAACCAGGCCGAGGCCGAGGGCTTCATCAACATCTGGGGCCTGCCGACCAAGGTGCAGGCGCTGCGGGAGCAGGGGAAGCTGTAAAAATCCACCTCCCCTTACCATGCGGGGCATGGCAAGGGGAGGCTTTGCAAATATCATGCAGGGAGAACGCACCATGAACAAGCTTTGGGCGGGCCGGTCGGAGGCGGAGACTTCGGCATTGGCTGACGCATTCAACTCTTCGATCGCCGTCGACGGACGGATGTACAGGCAGGATATCACCGGCTCCATGGCACACGCCGCAATGCTTGCCAAATGCGGCATTCTGACGCAGGCGGATACGGATGCGATCATCGACGGTCTGGCGGGCATTCTGGCCGATCTGGAATCCGGGGCGCTGCAGCTCGACCCGCAGGCTGAGGACATTCATATGTTTGTCGAGGCGGAGCTTACGAAGCGCATCGGCGATGTGGGCAAAAAGCTCCACACGGCGCGTTCGCGCAACGATCAGGTCGCGCTTGATCTGCGGATGTATTTAAAGGATGAGATCAAGGCGCTGCAAGCGCTGGTTCTGGCCGTCATGCAGGCGCTGCATACGCAGGCGGAGGCGAATAAGGACGCCATTATGCCCGGCTACACGCATTTGCAGCGGGCACAGCCGATCACATTCGGCCAGCAGCTGTTGGCGTATGCGATGATGCTGGAGCGCGACTATGGACGGCTTGCGGACGCGTATAAGCGCACGGACGCCTCCCCCATCGGCTGCTGTGCGCTGGCCGGGACGACATATCCGACCGACCGCGTGTTTGAAGCGCAGAAGCTCGGCTTTGCCGCCGTGTGTGAAAACAGTCTCGACGGCGTATCGGACCGCGATTTCTGCGTGGAGCTGATGAGCGCGTGCGCGCTGGTCATGATGCATCTGTCGCGGCTTTCCGAGGAGCTGATCCTGTGGTCGAGCTGGGAATTTCAGTTTATTGAGCTGGACAGCGGCTTTACGACCGGCTCTTCCATCATGCCGCAGAAGAAAAACCCGGACATGGCTGAGCTGTGCCGCGGCAAGACCGGGCGGGTCTACGGCGATCTGATCGCGCTTCTGACGACGCTCAAGGGGCTTCCGCTGGCCTATAATAAGGATATGCAGGAGGACAAGGAGGCCGTGTTTGACTGCGTGGACACGACGAAGCTTTGCCTGCAGATCATGGCTCCGATGCTTTCCAGCCTTCGTGCAAAGCCGGAGGCTATGCTGCTGGCCGCGCAGAAGGGCTTTATCAACGCGACGGATCTGGCCGATTATCTGACAAAAAAGGGCGTTCCGTTCCGCAGTGCGTACAAAATTTCCGGTCAGCTTGTGGCGTACTGCATCGCGCATGATACCGTGCTTGAGAAGCTGCCGCTGGAAACCTACAAGACGTATTCGGACGTTTTCACGGACGATCTGTATGAAGAAATTTCGCTCAGGACCTGCGTGGCGCGGCGCATTTCCGCCGGAGGCACCGGCCCCGCGTCGGTACAGGCGCAGCTGGATTCCGTCGCGGCCTTCCTCGCGGCGCATCAATAAAAAGGAGTACGACATGAACATCAAAGGACAGAGCTTTTTAAAGCTGCTTGATTTTACGCCGGAGCAGATCGCGGAGTTTTTGGCGCTTGCCGCCGAGCTCAAGGCAAAGAAAAAGGCCGGTATCCCCCACCGGCTGTGCGAGGGCAAGCAGGCTGCGCTGATTTTCGAGAAGACCAGCACGCGGACGCGCTGCTCGTTCGAGGTCGCGGCGCATGATTTGGGCATGACGGTCACGTATCTCGACCCGTCCGGCTCGCAGATCGGCAAAAAGGAATCCATCGCCGACACTGCGCGCGTGCTTGGCCGTATGTACGACGGCATTGAGTACCGCGGCTACGGGCAGCAGATCGTCGAGGAGCTGGCAAAATACGCGGGCGTCCCCGTCTGGAACGGACTGACGAACGAATTTCACCCCACGCAGATTCTGGCCGATTTCCTGACGATCCAGGAGCATTTCGGCAATCTGACCGGCAAAAAGCTCGTGTACATGGGCGATGCGCGGTACAACATGGGCAACTCCCTGATGGTCGGCTGCGCAAAGATGGGGATGCACTTTGTCGCCTGTGCGCCGGAGGCGTACTTCCCGGATAAGGCTCTGATCGAAACGTGCAAAGCGATCGCCGCGCAGACCGGCGCGGTGCTGGAATTCGACACAGAGCCGATGCACGCGGTTCAAAACGCGGATGTGATCTATACCGACGTGTGGGTCTCGATGGGAGAACCGGACGAGGTCTGGCAGACGAGAATTCACGACCTGCTCCCCTATCAGGTCAACGCAAAGCTCATGGCGCAGGCCGGGCCGCAGTGCCGCTTCATGCACTGCCTGCCTGCGTTCCACGATCTGAACACCACCATCGGCAAACAGATCAGCGAGAAATACGGACTTGACGCGATGGAGGTCACGGATGAGGTCTTCGAGAGCAGCCAGTCCATCGTCTTCGACGAAGCGGAAAACCGTATGCACACCATCAAAGCCGTCATGGCCGCAACGCTGTAAATATATACAATCCAAAGGCTTCCCTTTGCACAAAGGGGAGCCTTTTTGGGGCTTGACTTTTCCGGGAAAATCCTTTATATTGAAGCTAACGAATATTAGTTAGCTGGTGAAGTGATGAAGCAGGAGGATACACGGGAGAGGATTCTGGAACAGGCGCTGGAGCTGTTCTCCGAGAAGGGATACGATTCTGTCAGCGTGGGCGAGATCGCGCGGGCGGTCGGCATCAAGGCGCCCTCTCTTTATAACCACTTTCCCAACAAGCGGGCCATTTTTGACGCGATCGTGGAATCCACGGCGGCTCAGTATGAGGCGGACACCGGAAAAATCGACATTCATGTACAGAACGTGTCGCAGGACATTCCGGTCTTTACGGAGATCACAGCAGAAGCGCTGTTTGAAAAGGTGCGGCAGATTTTTGAATACTCTCTGCACAATGCGCCGATCAGCCGCTTCCGGCGCATGATGACCATTGAGCAGTTCCGTTCACCGGAGCTGGCGGCGCTGTATTCCCGTCGGTACGTTGACCGGCTGCTCGCCTACCACGCCGGGATCTTCCGCGCTCTTATCGCAGCCGGTGAGCTTCAGGCGGAAGACCCGGATGCTCTGGCGATGCAGTATGTCGCGCCCGTCCTGACGCTGATCGGGATCTGCGACCGGCAGCCGGAACGGGAGGCGGAGTGTCTGGATATGCTCCGCCGCCATGTGGCGCTTTTTTTCCGTATGGTTCACAAAAAGGAGCCGCTGCAATGAGCGCGGCAGAGGAACGCTGGGTCCTGTGCCCGGTCTGCGGCGCAAAAACGCGGCTGCGGCTGCTGCGGCGGACAATCTTGCAGGAGTTCCCGCTCTTCTGCCCGAAATGCCGCCGGGAGAGCATCATCAACGCAAGAAATTTTCAAATCGAAGAAGTCAATCAGCCAGACGCAAGGACGCAGTGCTGACCATGTCTGACGTGGTCAGCACTGCGTTTTTTGAACAGGAGGAACAAAATGAAACGAACGCTGGTACAAAAGCTTGGCCTGCTCGGCCTTGTCAGCTTTTTTTCGTATGCGGCAGCGGTGATATTTGCCCCGCTGGCCTAGGGTGTATCTGAAAACTCCCAACGCACCCGGACAGCGGGCCTTTTTGCGGTGCGCCGCGTCATTTTTCCTTGAAATACGTCAGTATTCCTGCGAAAAAATGTCTTGCGCAACGCAAAAATCCCTCGCTGCCGGTCACATCATGAGTTTTCAGATACACCCTGCCCGGGATATGACTGGATGGTGCAGGCCGTCAGCGATCTGAGCGCGGCGGATGCGCCGTCGCTTGCGCTGTGGAACCAGCTGAGTGCGGGCTATAACGCGTGTGAGGTCGTCTGCGCGACGGTCGTCTGCATCGGCATACAGGGCCGGAATCCAAAGCTGCTGCACACCGGCGTCTATCTGTTTGCCGTCATGGAGTGGATCTCTGCGATCGGCTACCGGATGTTCCCGCTGTCAAGCAGCGGCTATGCCGGCGCATTTCAGGACGTTATGCACATGGCCGTCACCGCTGCGGTCGTACTGCTGTCCATCGTGTCGCTGGCGATCCTCATTGCCGCCGGTGTGAAGGACCGGCGGTGCCGCTCCTACGGCGTATGCGCAGCTGCTGCCCTCGGCATGATGCTCGTCGGCGCGGTCGGCACGAAGCTTATTCCGGCGCAGTATTTCGGCGCCGTCGAGCGGTTCAGCGTGTTTGCCGCAACGGGGTTCAACGCAGCGCCATTCAGGCAGGCGATCTTGCGGCATTGGAGCGCAGCGTATGAAGCCTTTTATCTGAAATCAGGACAATAGATTCTTGAACAGATCGAAGATGCAGGCGTAAGAACAAGCATCCCGTACAATTACGAAAACGCAATTTTTAATTTCAATTTTAAGGAGAACTTTTTGAAGCATATCACTTTATCACTGGAGCGTGTGGTCTGACCGGGAGGTCTGGCAAATTCCATCACACGCCATTCCTCCCGAAGAACCGGAACCGACATCTTCAGGAGGAGCAACATGAATCGCGAAAACAAACGCAAAGCCTTTGAAAAAGGCTACTATAAGACCCACGCCTGCAGCGACACCTTCATCTGCAAGGTCTGCGGAAGGACTGTCGTCCCGGAAAACGCAGGCTCCGGCCACCGCAACCACTGCCCGAACTGCCTTGCAAGCCTGCATTTGGACATTGAGCCGGGCGACCGGGAAAGTGACTGCGGCGGGATCATGGAGCCGATCGCCGTCTGGGTGCGCAGGGGCGGAGAATGGGCCATCATTCACCGCTGCCGCCGCTGCGGCGCGCTCAGCTCCAACCGCGTGGCGGCGGACGACAACCCCATGAAGCTCATGTCCATCGCCATGAAGCCGCTGTGCCAGCCGCCGTTCCCGCTGGAGCGCATTGAGGAAATGACTGCCTTGATGGGCGGCGATGGACAGCTTCGAAAATAAAAACAGGAAAGTTGAAAACAATGCAGACAATTTTGATTATTGACGACGACGCAGCCATCGGGAATCTGGAGCAGGAGGTTCTGGAACGGGCAGGCTACGCGGTGCTCCGCGCCTATTCCGGCACGGAGGCGCTGCTTCTGCTGAAAGACAGCCGCCCCGATCTCGTTCTGCTCGACCTCATGCTGCCGGGGCTGTCCGGCGAGGAGGTCCTGCCGCAGCTTCAGGGCATTTCCGTCATTGTAGTCAGCGCCAAAACGGCGGTGCAGGACAAGGTCGGACTGCTGCTGGGCGGCGCGGCGGATTATCTCACGAAGCCCTTCGACACGAAGGAGCTGCTGGCCCGCGTAGCTGTTCGGCTGCGGGACGCGACTGGCAAAGACCATATTGAAGCGGTCTGGGGCATCGGGTTCCGGCTGAGGCCGGAATCTTGACCATTTCTGGACGATTTTCCTGACCGCTTTCTGAACCTTTTGCCAGTACCATGCGGATATCAGGCAAAGGAGGGATAACGAGGAATTCTCCATCCTGCCCGGCGAACAGAGCACAGCGGGCACAGATTGACGCAGTGGCTGCGAAGGAGGAACCATCATGTCAAAACGGACGCGGCAATACATCGGCATACTGCTCCTTGTAAATGGGCTGGTATTCTGGAAGCGGGTCTTGCCGGTTTACAAACGGTCATTTTCTGCATAGCAAAAGCAAAACAGCAAGGAACGTCGAGAAAAATGTTCTCCGGTGCGGTAAAATGCCGTCGTAAGGAGTTGAGCGTGCATGAAGGAACAGATTCTGGCCGTGCAGCGGATGCAGGACTACGGTGATGCTGCTGATTCTGGTTCCATCGAACAGGAATCCGCCGTTATAACCATCCCCTGCGCTTTCCAGGTGAAGCGGATAGTTGATACTCGCAAGGTTTGTGCAGTACGCAAACGCTCTGGTGCCGATCCTTGTTACCGTATCCGGAAGCTTCAGCGAAACCAGAGTTATGTTTCCGCTGAAGCATAGCTTACCAATTTCCGTCACCGTATACCCGTCCAGTTTATCCGGAACAATCAGATTTTCCGCCGTTCCCGAATACCCCGTGATCTGCGCGGTATTGTCGGGCAGGACGCTGTATGTAAAATCGCCGGATCTATTATCCGTGGAGAGGACGGAGACGGTCGGCTCCTCTGGAGGGGCTTCCGGCTGTTTTTCGGCCTCGGGCGCTTCTTTCTGCGCGGTCAGTTCGTCCGGCAAGACGTCTTCGTAGGCTGTCTGCATCCGGAACTCCGCCGCCAGCGCCTGCATGGGCAAGCTGCACAGCAGGATCGCCGCCGAGCAGAGCAGCGCGGTCAGACTGGTAAAGCATCGCTTCATTATCGTTCCTCTTCTCTCCCGTTTTTCAAAAACGGCTATTTTCTCCCATATTTACCGTATAATATGTAAAAATTCAATTCAAGACCATTTTCTATGAAAAGGAGCCGCTGCTTTTGCAGCGGCCCCCGTCTTCGCCTCCGGTGTTCCGGAGAAAAAGACTTACTTCATGTTGCGCTCGTAGGACTCGATCATTTTCTTAGACATGTGACCCATAGAATCGTCAGGGCCGGAAACCATTGCGGCGTCTGGCTTTTCTGCTTGTTCAGCCAAATCACGGGTGATGTGACCCGTGCGGCTTTCGAGTTTCCGGAGGTACTTTTCCGTCGTTTCCCCGGTGAAGATCTTGACCTGAAGCAGCATAGTCGTGTCGTCTTTCGGTGTCACGAAGATCTTACTGATATACTTGTCGATGAACTCCTTTGTGATGATCCCCTGCGCCGCGTCGCGCTGGGCGTTCGTCAGGACTCTGCGGATTTCGTCGATCTTCTGCTTGAAGGCGTCTCCCTCGGCGGCTGTCTGCTCCAGTTCTGCGATTTCCTTTTCGGCTTCTTCAATTTCACGATTGCAGTCAGCAGTCATCTTCTTGAAATCCGCGTTCGTAATACTGTCGTCTGCAGCAAGCTGCAGGAGCTTGTTCTTCTTCCGGTTTGCCTGATCGATGATGTTATTCTGCTGTTCGATCTTTTTCCGGAGCGAGCCGTGCTGCGTCAGCTCGTTATACATACGGATGTATTCTTCGACCATCGCATCGGCATCGGCAGACGTATCGCGGAATACCTCGAACAGAAGCGGTTTAATCTCGCTTTCGTAGATGGCAAAGGATCTGCAGGAATCCGCGCCGTTTTTGATCTTGCCGGAGCAGAGCCATTTGCTGTTCTTTCTCCCGCGCTTGTCCTCGGATTCGCGGCGGTAGTAGGGCTGCCCGCACTCCGTACACCATAGCTTTCCTGTCAGGAGATTGGCGTGGTTGCAGACGCCCTGCCGAGCCTTCACATCCTCGCTGCGCTTTTTCAGGACGGCGTTTGCTGCATCCCAGATTCCCTCTGGCACGATCGCCGGCACAATTTCACCCGTCTCATCCTTGAACATCACCCATTCCTCCGGCGGGAGGAATTTCTGCTTCTTCGTGAACATGTCCACGACCTTGACCTTGTTGCCAACGTAGTAGCCCTTGTATTTGGGATTGGAAATGATGTTGGACATGGTGGTATGCGCGATTTTCTTTCCGTTGTGATTGCGATAGCCTTTTTCCCAGAACAGCGTTTCCAGCTGCTTCATGGAGTATTCGCCGGTCGCGTAGAGTTCAAACAGTTCCCGCACCATCGGCGCTTCCGTTTCATCAATGACCAGTTTCCCGTCCGCTTTTGTGTAGCCGAAAATGCGGCTGTTGCCGAGTACGACGCTCGACTTGATGGCTTGCTGGTGACCGAATTTCACACGTGAGGACAGCTTGCGCAGCTCGTCCTGCGCGATAGACGACATGATGGACAGGCGCAGTTCGGCATCCTCATCAAACGTGTTGATGTTGTCGTTCTGGAAGAATACACCGACACCGTAGCTCAGAAGCTGGCGCGTGTACTGGATAGAGTCGAGCGTGTTTCGGGCGAAGCGGGAGATTTCTTTGGTGATAATCAGATCGAATTGACCTTCAGCGGCATCCTCGATCATGCGGTTAAAGTTCTCACGCTTCTTCGTAGAGATACCGGACAAGCCCTCGTCAATGTACCCCGGCACGAATGTCCACGGGAGATTCCTTCGGATCAGATCCTCATAGTAGGAAACCTGATTGCCCAGTGAGTTCAGCTGCTCGTCACTCTCAGACGACACACGCGCATAGTAGGTCACGCGCAGCGGCAAATCGTAAATGGACTTTGTTCTTAGCTCCATTCTGATCGTATGTATGTCCATTTGGTGCGCTCCTTCGTTTTTCGTTTTATCATGTTTTTTCTACCATATCACACCTGCGTGAAACAAGCAAGTGTGAGTTTCTGACAGGAGCATCACGTCAGGACGCTCCTGTCAACTCCATTGGAGGCGGACGGCACCAATGCGCTGATTTTGTTTTTCATGCGGTTGCGTTCCGTCTCCGTAATCAGTCCGGCTTCAAACAGAACCTGATTGTAGTAGCTCAGCCAGAGCTGTTCCGCAAGCTCTTTCTTTGCCTGCTCCGGCGACGGTTTCCTCTGTGTACTGATGCTGTCCACCTCCTTTTTTGTTGTAAGTATTCCCAGCGGGAATTGGAATCATGCAGTTCTTCTTCGCCACCCCCAACGTCTACATCGTGTCCATTCGCATTTCTTCGTGATCGTCCTCGGCATGACCGAGGGCGGTTTTCTTTTGCCGGAGCTTCTTCCGGCGCTTGCTGTCGATGTGCGGTGGCGTGGTTGTTCCGTCACGTGTCGGTGCATCGTCCGTCATCTGCTCCACAGCACGGCCAAGGCGCACAGCGTCGCGCACAAGATCAGCGCTGTAATCGAGATCCACGCGCACGTCCGGATTTTCTTCCGCGTCTCCTGCACCGTATTCGAAAGCTGCTTCTTTGTATCGTTCAGAATCTCGGTCAGGGCGAGCTTCGTACTCTCGGTCAGTGCTTTGCAGCCGGAAGAATACCTCTCGTTCAGGCTCCCAGCCTGTCTTGCAAACTCGTCTGCGCTCGTCTGCATCTTGATCAGGGATTCCTGTGCTTCCGCCCTCGTCAGGAGCGTTTTCAGGTCCGCGTCCAGCTGTATCTGCTGCTGAAACAGATCGTGCTGCATTTTGAGCATCGCGTTCCAGTTTCGTTCCGTCACCATCACGGCCGGTTCCAGCCGCCGCGCCTCGTCCATCGATTTCTTGTGCTGCGCTGCCAATGCTTCCGTACTCAATCTCTGTTCGGTATCCAAATTCTGCCTCCATGTTTTCTTTCCGATATTTCGTCATGTGTAACTTGCTGTCGCGGCACTTGCGGCCGTCCGGCGTGGTATAGGTGATGTTCTTGCGGCTGTCTGTCCATGTCGCACTGTATCCCTCAGCGCGGAGCAAAACCAGAAATTCTTCCCTGTTCCCGGCGTAGCGCATACACTCGTCGATCACGCGCATCAGCTCCAGCTTCCAGCTCTCGCCCTTGGCTGCTGGATAATATTCCGCGTTAGGCATCCCACTTGATTTCCGTTGCTCGTCCTTCTGGAATTTTGGAAGTCTGAGTTCCTCGCAGATTTGATCATTACGAACGCGCAGCGCCTGGATCTGCTCGTCTGCCATGTGGACTTTCTTGCCGGTCTCAAAATTGACGCTGTTGATGATGCAGTGCGAGTGAATGTGTTCGCGGTCGGTGTGGGTGCAGATGAGGATTTCGCAGCCCTCGAAATACCCGGCAAGCCACCGTGCCGCTTCATGGGCCGTGCGCGGGTCGATGTCTGCACCTTTTGGAAAACTCTGTACCATGTGGTAAAACATCACGCCGCCGTCTTTATGGTGCAGCAGCTTCGTACTCAGGAATTCGTCAAACGCCGTTTCCGGCTGACAGCCGATGCCGCTGATGAGCTGCACCCCATTCCAGAGCGTCTTATTTTTCTGCGCCACATACTGCATCACGCTTTTCATGCAGCCGCGCGTCTGTGCGCCTTTCTTGTAATTCACGAAATGGACGATTGCGATTTTCCGCACCCTCCTTCCTGCATCTGCCGCAGGGTGACGTTGATTTTTGCAAACTCCTGCGCGGCTGTGTCCAGATTGGCGAACTGAACTTTTCCCATGTTCGCCAGCACGGTAAGCTGGTTGAGGTTGTTGCCGATGGCCTTCTGCTGCCGCAGAACTTCTTTGAGGCCATCCATGATAACGATGCGCTTTCCGAGACAGCAGGCGGTCACATAGGCGCTTTGCGTCATGTGCGCCTGTGCCGCTTTTCGGCGTATCGCTTCTAAATCCTGTTCCGAAATGCGAATGCTGAATTGTTTGTTTTTTCTCATATTTCCTCCATTTTTCGTTTTCCCCACCAAACAAAAGCCCAGCGAAGCGGGTTTTGTTTGGAACTGAGGAGCAAGGGAGCGGAGCGTGGAATGCCCTTTCCCGCAGGGCGTTACACGCGCAGCGGACTTTGTGACGAAGTAGTGGGTACGGGCTGCTGCCCGATATTTGGCATTTGGCAGGACGCCGATTTCCGGCGACTAGCCAAATGCGATGCTGGCCCTCCCTTTGAGGGAGGATTTTTCCGCTGCGGCGGGGATTCTCTGCGCTACTCCGGGACTTGCCCGAACGTTGGCGCAACGTGGGGCTTTGTGGCACTCCTGCGCACACACCCGCAGCCGGGGCGCAAAGCCGCACACAGCGGCGACACGCGCCTCACGGTGCGGTGCAGGCGTTCGGCACACCCGCAGGGTCGATTGTGCCGATTGTTTTCATGGGTGGAAAATCGGCACTATCGGCACGTTTGAGCGAAATCCACCGCTTGCCGTTGCTGCGGTACGTCTCTGCTAAAATCCCGTTTTCTCTTAGAGCCGCAACGCTTTCCCGCACCAGCCGGGTGACCTTTTTGGGCGTGATACCGAGACTGCCATCAGGGTCGATCTTCGCAGACAGTGCCGATGGCGAGCCGAGGTATGTAGGATCGGCACGGAGCAATTCAGAGAAAAGATGTACGAGTTGAAGCGTTGAAACCTTAGAAGCGCCGCTGCAAGTTTTGCTGTCCTCAAGCAGTTTCCAGATGTGATCTTCCTCACCAAATTCCAGTTTCAAAGTCCGGTCCGGGATGTCGCGCCCGGTACAATGAAGAGAAGCAACGTTGGCAAGTCGAGAGTGCTTTTGCAGAACAAATGCCGAGTCAGCCGCGCCGCTTAAACCCGTCGAGCCGGAGATCATGTTCATCGGATCGTCATCGTGGAGCTTCCGCAGATGGTGAATCAAGAGGATTGCAATGTGCCGCTTGTCCGCAAGTTTCTTGAGCAAGCCGATCTCCTGATAGTCATTTGCGTACAAATTGCTGTCACTGCCAGTGCCTCGGACGCGCTGCAAGGTGTCGATCACAACGAGCTTGGTTGCCGGATGCTCGACCAAAAACTGCTCAATCTGCTGTTCCAATCCGTGCTTGAGCGTGTCGGCCATGATCGCAAAGTGCAGAGTCGGCGGGGCATCTTCCGTCAGGTCAAAAAGCCGTGTCTGGATACGCTGGAACGAATCTTCGAGACTGAGATACAGCGCTTCTCCCTGCGTTGTTGCAAAATTCCAGAGTGCCTGTCCCTGCGCGACGCATAAGCAAAGCCACAAAGCCAGCCAAGACTTGCCGATTTTCGGCGCACCCGCGAGGATGTGCAAGCCCTCTGGAATAAGCTCATCTACCAGAAAGTGCGTCGGTTCATATGTTCTGTTTTGCAGATCTTCTGCTGTGATGGTTTCCAGTTTGGCCATTTTTTCGCTTCTTTTCGATTTTATTTATTATAGATACATTATCTACAAATCTGCAATCAGATGATAGCACAACCATTGACATTTCACAATAGGTAATGTATCATTTAAGCGCATACACTACACGAGTGAAAATATATTCTCTACAAAGGAGGCGCACGCACATGGGCGTTTTGGGAAAAGATTCATTGGATTTTCATCGGCCTCGCACCAATACGAAGGTGGAGTTCGGCGCGTCCGGCTATTGGGTAGAATCCAATCCGGCGATGCAGCCCTACGGCGCTGTGCTGACAGAAATTCTGAATCTTGACGCTGCGCCGTTTCAGGAATTATTGAATCCATATCGGAAGGCCGTTGCAGAAAGGGATGCAGAGCAGGCAGCGCAGGCGTTTCAGGCTGTGGCGAATGGATTTGCGTCTTTGCCGCTTTACCGCCTGTATTGGAATGACGTTCAGCTGTTTGCAAGCATGGATGTGGGCGAATTGTTTGTGGGAGACGCGCAGGAAGCGTTCTGCGAATATGTGATGCAGGACGATACGCTGCCGCGGTTCATGCAGGAGCAGCTGGACGCCATCCGGCTGATTCAGGAGCGCTATGCGTGGTTTCTGGACGGCATTTTTGCGGGAAAGCCATTTGAAAAGAAAAAGGGCCAGAGAAAAACTTCTCTGGCCCAGCAGATCGAGAAAAAGGGATTGGAGCCGTTTGTCAGCGGCGTCAGCCTTGGCGCAAGCCCGGAGGTGGACGCGCCGAAGGTGAACACGCAGTTCTGCATCCGCGGCACTGGACGCGAAGCAGAGGTGGTCGAAAAAATGTACTTTGACCGGCTGCTGGATTTTGTGTATGCAGAGTTCATGATGGGCTTACAGCGCGGCTTTGTTCCGAAGCGCTGCGCCAACTGCGGGCGATGGTTTTTGCAGACGCCGGGCGCGACCTTCGCCTATTGCGCCGGTTCTGCGCCGGAGGACCCAAGCAAGACCTGCCGGGAGATCGGCGCGGCCAGCAGCTTTAAGGACAAAGTTGCGAACAATGAAGTCTGGCAGGTGCAGCAGCGGGCATACAAGAAATATTATGCACGCACGATGCGGAAGGACATGACCAAGGCCGAGTTTGAAGCATGGACGCGCGACGCAGAATGCAAGCGGGACGCCTCGCTGGAACCGTATGCGCGTGCAGAAAGTGAGGAAGAACGGCAGCGCATCGCAGATGCGCTGGCGGAGGAACTGAATCAACTATAATGGATTTAGAGTGACGTCCGTGTCGGCGCTGCCTTAGTGGAACCAAATTCCGTGTGCCTCCAGACATTTTTTCAGCTCGGGATACGCCTTTCTGCTTAATGGGATGCAATCCTGACAACCATGGAGTTGTAAAAAGAATACGTTTCCTCCATTTTCAACGCGGATACCCTCAATATAGTTCAGATTAACCAGGAAAGACTGATGGCATCGAAAGAACTTGTCTTTGCTAAAAATCTGCTCCAGATTTTTCAGTGTATCATTCAGCGTTATGGACACGCCGTTGTTTTGATGAATGCACGCCTTCCGGTTGATCCGCTCAATATATAGGATCTCTTCTTCTGCAAGAAAGACATACCCTTGGCTGACCATTATCCCTATTTTTCTACTGGACGGCTCTGCTTCCTTTCCATGAGCCGCATGGGATGCCGCAATTCTTTCCAATGACTGTTCCAAGCGAAAAGACGAAAGCGGCTTTGTCAGAAAATCCAATGGAGAATAATCGTAGCCTTTTAGCGCCCACTCAGCATGCCCCGTTAAAAATATATATGGGATCTGCGGATACGCTTTCTGCAAATAAGCAGCAACTTCGAAGCCTGATACACGCCCCATTTCCACATCGACTAGCACGGCATCCGGCGGGTCAGCTCGGAGGGAGGCGCTGAGGTCATCCATATTGTTTGCGATTTCTGCTTTATCCACCAATGGAGATTGTTCCAACATGCTTTTGGTAGCTGCCAAAGACACAGCATCATCGTCAATTACTAAAATTTTCATGTCCGTCCTCGCTCTGATTGATCCTGTCGGGAATCTGTACCACTATGCTGATTTTTTGCCCATCGAGCTCGATAAAAAAAGCTCCACCATACTTTTTTGCAATACGTTCGATATTCTTCAGTCCAATCCCCTCGTGACTCGGCTTTGTGCTGATATTCATTTCAGCGGCATGAGTCAAGCTGTCCGGATCCCTAAGAAACGGATTTGTTACTTTGATGACAGACCGGCCAGCCCGTTTCATGACAAGAAGCTCCATCCATCGGTTTGGAGCTTTGTACTGTGTTACTTCTTCCATTGCATTTTGCAGCATATTGCCCAGAACGCGGTTCAGCTCAAATGCAGAGCATGCAATCTGCTTCATATCGTGCTTGATGGAGCAGATAATGGAAATTCCCTGCTGTTCAGCGCGGGCAATATAGTCACTGATAAGCGCACTGACCGCAGGATCATCCAGTGGAATTACCTCGTTGCTTCGGCGAACTTCCTCTGACAGCTTTTCTGTATACTCACGACAAGCATCAATCTGATTAGAAGAAAGCAACCCGCAGATCGTGTGGACATGAATCAAGAAATCATGTCTTTGAGACCGGATGGCGTGAAAAAAGCGCTGGGAAGCTTCCTGAGCATCTTCCAGATAGGAAACTTCGCTGATCAGCAAAGAATAGGAAAACGCGACATACATTCCAATGGCAAAGAACGCAAACACGCTCAGCCAAAGGCCTGCCATTGCGATACCGGACGTCAGATATGCCATTGCAATCAGGATAGCAGTCTGAAAAAGCTGCGCCAGAACAATCCATATCTGCCGGGCACGAAAATCCTTCTCTGACGCTGAATCCCACAAAAGCTGCCACCTTTCACGGTTTACAAGGCGAAGCCTACCAGATAGTGCCGCATATACGCCGCCCACCATCAGTGTTATCTGTATAATTTGAGCAAGAATTGCGTCAAAGTATTGGCAGAGCAACCACAGCTGTTGGAACGCAAGGGCTGTCTCTGCACACAGGAGAGCAGCAGAAAAGGTCAGGAGTCTCTCATGCTTCTCGCTGTACATCCATGCTGTTGCCAAACAGACAAGTGTCCCAAGCAATAGCCATCCGTACAGATTTAGGGGTAAGGTTAAAAACAAATTGGCCAAAAACAGAAGCGACAGTGGCGGGATGCTGCACAGCAAAACCATCTTTCGAGGAAAGCCCATCGCTGCATAGCTGGCGATTACTGCACCGCAGAGCGTTACAAAGATGTCAAAGCTGCGCATATCTACTTTGCCCCCTCATCTTTACTTTTTTAAATAATACCACATTTTTATAGTCAGTTCAATCTTCCGTCAAATAAAGATGCCAGGATACAGCTCAATGGTTCGAGTCGTATCCTGGCATAGTTGTTATGAAAGGCTGTCAATACATGCCTGTACTGCCTTTGCCAATTGATCCGGACAGGAAGTACCTATGCCGTTACAATTGATTCCTGCACAGCGAGCAATAACTTCCTCCGCCGATAGACCTTCGGCCAACTTGCATAGCGACAAATTACTTCCTATACAGCCACCTCTAATTTTCACATGAAAGATTTTACCATCAATATAGTCGAAGCTGATCGTCTCCGAGCATACCTGCGGCGCGTTTTTATATTCGTAATGCTTTTCCATCAGATGCTGGCCTCCTGCTGCTGATAGGCAGCAATTTTCCCGAGGCACTCATCCAGCGCCAGCGCCAACTGTTTTGGGCAGGAATTTCCGTCATGGCAGCCGACCTTCTTGCAGATCCCAATAATCTCCTCCGGAGTTCTTCCCTCTACCATATGGGAAAGCCCCTGGTGTCCGCCATCGCAGCCTCCGCGGATTTCAGCATTCCGAACGACTCCATCAATCAGATCAAAACGGATCTGGTAGGCACATACACCATCTGGGTGGTACTCATAGCCGCATATATCCATCATCGCTTGTTCCCCCTAATTATTGACACGCCGCGCTGCAGCATTCTGCAAAATAAGCGCTGTTTTTTATGACTTGATCACAATTGCCTTCCGCCTGAACGCTTCCTTCGTCAAGAACCACAATGTGGTCTGCGCTGCGCACCATGTCCATATCGTGGGAGATGAGTACACAAGTCCTTCCCGCCATCAGTTTTCGCAGAGCACCCATAACCGCTGCCTTGTTCTCCGCATCCAACGCACTGGTAACTTCGTCCAGAATCAGATACTCCGGGTTGCGCAGAATAATACGGGCGATTGCAATGCGCTGCCGCTCACCACCGGACAGTTTTTCTCCCAACTCACCCAGGTCGGCATCCATGCCCTTGGGCAGTGCGGCTACGAAGTCTTCCAAGTTGGCAATTTTCAGCGCCTGCTGCAGTTCGGTCTCCTCCACCGGCCGGTGGAGAGCATAGGTTAGGTTTTCCCTCAGTGTACCGGAGATGAGGGTGGTGTCCTGAGAAACATAGCCAATAGAGCGGCGCCATTCATTCAGATGGATATCCTCCACGAGGCAATCGCCAAAACGGAGACAGCCGGTCTCCGGCAAATAGAAGCGTTCCATCAGGCTGACCGCTGTAGATTTACCGGAACCATTGGGGCCTACAATTGCCGTGACCCTGTTCGCCGGAATTGTGAAACTGGCGCTGCATAGCCCCCGCTTTTCTCCGTAGCGGAATGTAACATTTTCAAAGGTAATATCTGCATCCTCCATTGCAAAAGCCTTTTTCCGCTGGCAGCGCTCCGGCTCGGCAGCGACAATCTCGCTGATTCGGTCAGCGCAGCCCTGACTTTCTTTCACAGTGAGGTAAGCGTTCATAATTGTTATCAGATATACCGGCAATGTGAGAGAGTAGCGATAAGCGGTCAGCATTCCGGCCTGATCCAGTGTCCCGCTGCGAACCATCACGGCTCCGGTAAGAAGTACCAATGCCTGGAAGATGTACATGCAGCTCTGGGAGATGAATGTAGTAATATATTCCACGTTGATCTGATGAATCTCCGCGTGGTATTGCCCATCAATCTCTTTCACAGCCCGGATGACTTCCGTCTCCTCCGCTGCGGATGATTTGATGAGCGGGATGTTGGACAGGCGCTCCGTGATATAATCCGTAAAGGCAGCGTATGTCTCCTGAAACCGCAGAGAAGCCCTAAACTTGAACCGTCCGCAGACAACGCTTGAAAGGATGATCCAGAGCAAGAGGACCCCCAGCATTTTCAGCATGAACCCGGCCATAAACGCGCTGTCTTTTCGCACATTGGAGAGCGTCACATAGATGGTATACACGCTGGTCAGGACTCCGACCATCTGCAAAAACTGCATGCTGAGTTTTGTGGAGTCGCTGGTGACACGACTTGGAAGCGTTGCAGCATTCTGCTTGTCCAAAGCAGCCATGGGGAGATGAACCATGCTCTGCCACGTGACTAGCTGGAATTGCCGGTCTGTACGATAGGTGAACCAGTACTGAAAGAGATTTTGCACCAACCATATGGCAATCATGACCGCCACCAGCAGCACATATTGACCGATTTGAGCGGTATCGAGTATTTCTCCGGTGTATATCTTTGATGCGAATGGCACCAGAGCCGTAGATATACGGGAGTAAACCAGCTGAACCAAAAAATAACCCAGAAGTACCAGCAGAGGGATATTTGCCCGATGAATAAGCTGAAAGTATGCCTTCCAGTCTGCTTTTCTCGTTTTCATGCCGTTACCTCCTTATACGCCAGCAGCCAGTTGCAGTTGCCGGTACACATCATTTGTTCGCATCAAATCCTCATGGGTACCCATGGGACTCACTGTACCGCCGTCCAAAACCAGAATATTATCCGCATCCGCTACTGCTTTCATGTCATGGGAAACCATGAGAACGGTCTTCTCCGCTGCGATGGATCGAATGGTCTTGTTGATTGCTCGGGCAGATTCTACATCCAGATTCGCGGTAATCTCATCCAGAAGCAGCAGGTTTGTTCCTTTCAGCAAAGCGTGCGCAATCATCAGCCGTCGGCTCTGTCCGCCGGAGAGGTTAGCGCCGTTGACGCCGACCTGTTCCTCCAGTCCCTTTGGAAAAGCTGCGATAAACTGATCTGCACAAGCCGTTTTCAGTGCGTTTTGAAGCTCGGATTCGCTCACGGCACGTGTAATCCCATAGAGCAAATTCTCCCGAATGGTTCCTGAGAAAAGCTGCATTTCCTGAGAGACATAACTGATTGAACGCCGCCATTGCTGCTTGTCAAGCGCCGAGATGTTCTGACTGCCGATGCGGATCTCACCGCTCTGTACCGGGTAATAGGCAGAGATCAGCTTGAGAATGGTGGACTTTCCGGCGCCGCTCCGGCCTACAATGGCAGTCAGCTGACGCTCCGGAATCCGGAAACTGACATGATCGAGTACTTGCTTGTCATCGTAGCAGAAACATACCTGATCGAAGCATATCTGACCGTCCTCCTGCGGCGCTTTCCCTGAGAGGGCTTCCTCCGGCTCGGAGAAAATGTGGGATATCCGCCGCACGCAGCCCTGACAACCCTTAAATTCCTTCCACTTGTTCATGAGTTTCACAAGGTAACCGCACAGCTGTTCTTCAAACAGATAGAACGCAATGAATATGTCCGCACCGATGGCTTCCTGACGAACCAGCACAAAGCCGACAAGAATAACGATGACCTGCCGAAAATACTGGTTAAACATGTCCAGAGTAGAAATACCGCTAGTAGCCACGCCGAATTTCAATTTGGTCCGATAGAATTCTTCAATGTCCTGACCGCCGTTTGCTTCCTCCTCCTGCTCGTTGACAGACGCCTTGATGAGGCGGAGACGGAGGACGCGTTCCATGATGCTCTTTGTCAGTTCTGCCAGTTTGCCTTGAACGCTGAAGTTGACCTTAAAGTTCAGCTTGCCGCAAAGGACAAAGATGGTAATGGAGACGGGAATGATAAGAAGCATGGTGGTGCCCAGTTTCCAGTGGTAGGTGAAGAGAAGCGCACAGACGCCCGCTATGCCGTAGACACTGGAAATGACATCGGCGACCACCGTGGAAACAAACGCGCTCATTTTTGTGGTGTCATCAGTTGTACGGCTAATGAGCGATTTTGGCGTATTTTTCTCATAAAATGCCACCGGCATCCGGAACAGCCGGGACACCAGACTCTTGCGGATATTCCGAGTAATCCGGGCGGCACAGAGGCGGTTAATCCAGTCCACTACCATGGAGATGACATACCGGAGAATGCCTGTTCCAATGAGCAAAAGTATGATGTGCGTGCTGAAATCGCCGGCATAGAACTGCTGCATATAGGACGGAATGAGCAGGGCAATCTTGGATCGTGCCAGAGCAATTACCGTTGCCAGAACAATCAGCAAATATGGCAGTCTTGCTTGCCGCAGGAATTGGAGCATATCCCGCCACAGTTCTCTGGCGGAGATGCTGTCTTGCGCTTTGACTTTCATCGTCTCTCTCCTTTTCATTTGCTTATCTGCTTGTTGACTCACGCTTCATAAACCACCCGAAACTGATCGCCAAAGGCGCTTTTGATGAGGTAAACGGCCATCTCCATGGCCTGCGGCCCCCAGTTTTCACAGGCAAGTTCTTGTTCATTTCTGCGGGCCAGTTCCGCAACAATCTCATAATACTGGGCTAACTGGGTAGCTTTTTCCCGATAAGCCCGTTTTTTCTCCTCTCGAATCTCCGGGGTTGGCCCAAGAACCTCATCTAGCGTGCAGCCCTTGCGTTCTGCCTTATATCGCCTCGCTTCTATCTGCTGCCGGTAAAGCTCCTCAATTCGGTCCTCCAACGGTGGAAAAGAGGAGCGCGCTCGCAGCATTTCCAGTGTGCGGACAGTGAGCATTTTTTTCCGCACGGCCAGTTCTGTTTCCCGGTGCTGCTCCTCCAGACGTTTCAGATAGTCCTCACGGGTGTCAACCCCATCCAGAAACTGCCTCCTGACAAAAGCATCCGTAATTTCAGCCTGAACCTTGCGCTTGATGGAGTGCAATTCTACGGTAATGGCCACACCGTCCACTGAAATGCAGTTGCGCCCCAGCATTAGGCCCACCAAAGCCGCTTCAAAGGCTGCGATCCAGAGGCCCTTTCCCACACAGATGCGTGCCTGCTCTGCCTGATACCGTTTCTGTTTGCTGTGCAGCGTAACAACCAGGTAGTCACCCTTCTCCACAGGCCCCAATACAGGTTTCACCTCAAAAGCAGTCTGTTCCAGCTGTCTCTGGCTGATTCGAACTGTCAGATAGTCTTGCATCTCCGTGTCATCAGCCAGCTGATCCAAGCTGCAGATTCGCAGCAAATTGTCCATAATACTCCGCGCTCCTCTCTGTTTTTTATGGATTTAGTATAGCAGATGAGATTCTTATCTAGCAATACGCTCCGTTTCACAGGCCGGAATTCTTGCTTATTCGGCCTGTTTTCCTGCTCAATATGCTCTGCCTGCTGTCAAATCCGGAGACATGCGCGCAAAAAAGCTCATATTGTGCATCTTGCGCGCCGCATGAAAACCATAAGATACACATCAGCCCGCCCGGAATGATGCCGGGCGGGCTGAGCCATGGATGCTTGTCAGTTGCTGATGGGCTGTCATTCGTCTCGCTGACAAGGCGGAAAATAATCCTTTCTTTCCAAGGTAAATCCCTGCCCTCGGACTTCTTTGATTTGTGTGACAGTAATAAATGCATCAGGATCAATGGACTGAATCAGTTCCTTAGCGGCAAACAGCTTGCGCGGCGGAATGACGCACAGCACGCCCTTCTGCTGGGTGCCTGTGCATCCAGTCTCGATCAGCATCATGGTCACCCCGGCATGAAGCTTCAACAGGAGCTTTTGCCGAATCTCTTCAAAATGGTCAGATATCACGAACAGCTGCACTTGCGATTGCCCCATCAGCATGATCTTATCCAGTGCGATGGTTTCCGTTACCAGCAGAACAACACCGTAGAGGACCTGCTCAGGATCGGAGAATATGGCCTGTCCTCCCAGAATCATGATATCCACCAGATAGACGAAAGCAGAGACTGGGAGATGGAACCATTTGTGAAGAACAAGGTTCAAAACATCTGTGCCTCCCGTGGAACCGCCAACACGCATTACCATTCCAACAGCAATCCCGATCAGTCCTCCCGCCAACAGTGAGGCCAACAGCAGATCGTCCGTCAGGGCTGTAATGCCCGGGATCCTCTGCGCAAGTCCGAGCAGCGCAGGATACAGCAGCGAACTGCCAACTGTAGTGATCAGAAATTTCTTTCCCAATACAACATAGCCCAGCAGCAATGCCAAAAGATTCAGGCTCAGAACCACCACGGCTATATCCGACCTCAGAACACGGTTGATTAAGATGCTGAGACCCGTTGCCCCACCCATGATCAGGCCGTGTGGCATAACAAACGCAGCAATCGCAAAAGCAATGATTGCGTTTCCAAAGAAAATGCAGATGCAGGTCCAAACTGCACTTTTGCAGCGCTTTTTGACGACTTTCAATCAACATTCCTCCGCTCTCATCCTCGCAGGATGCGCATGGGTCAGCATCTCTGCGGCTGACTGGAAACCATCATGTCGATGATCTCTCTGTCCGTCTCGGCCATGCCAAAGCGAGCCAGCTGTCCCACATTGCGGATGGTATTCTCCACACCCTTGACTACGATTCCATCGCCGCCATAGAATTGCTCACCCTGCATTTGCATCTGCATGCCTAGCAGCCCAGCCTCCACCGCGGAGGCAATTTTGGCTGCACAGCTAGCCTTTGCTCCATCGCAGACCATGCCGGAGTTGATCGCCACGGCGTTGACAATGGTATGTGAAATCTCATTGGCCTTACCGCCATAGAGATAGGTGATTCCAGCACCTGCGCCGCAGCCTGCGCTGGTAGCGCCGCAGTAGGCGGAGAGACGGCCAATGCCGGTTTTGAGATGGATGGTCACCAGATTGGACACAACCAGCGCCCGGTAAAGTTGAGATTGTGATGCCTTCAGTTCCTTTGCGTAGACGATAACGGGCAGGGAGGCTGTCATTCCCTGGTTGCCGCTTCCGGAGTTGATGACAACGGGCCTCTCACAGCCGCTCATGCGGGCATCAGACCCTGCCGCCGCCATGGCCTTTGCCCGGTTGGCCACATCGTTTCCGTAGGCGTTTAGAAGAACACGTCCAACGTTTGCTCCCCACTTTCTGCTGAGTCCCTCTTCTGCAATGGCAACATTGAAGTCAATCTGCCGATCCAAGACAGCTTTCACGTCTTTAATATCCACACAGTCTGCAAATTCAATGATATTCTCCACATTCAGGAGCGACCGATCCGTTTCCTCTGCACGACCGCCCTCTTCATACTTCAGATCGCGCAGAACTGTACCATCCTTCTCCACCCGGATCACGTTGGTATGACTTCCGGCGATCCGGACGAAGGCAGTGTGTTCCCCAGCATTGGCGCGGATCTGGATATCAAAGATATATCCGTTGTCAGAAGCTGCAATGGAGATGGGCGTCTGCTTCAGATAGTGCGCCATTATCCTGACTTCCTCCTCGTTGACATCTGACAGGACTTCCAATTCCCGGTCGGCATTCCCTGCAATGATCCCCGCCGCCACTGCTGCATCGATGCCGCGCATACCGCCGGTGTGAGGGACAACCACGCTCTTCACATTTTTGATAATATTGGCACTGACGTGAACCTCTGCGGACTGAGGGATTGTTCCCAGTGTCTTTCTGACAAGAGCCGCAGCGTATGCCACCGCAATTGGCTCCGTGCAGCCCATTGCAGGAAGCAATTCCTCTTTCAGAATCTTTACATAAGCGTTATACAAAACCTCATTCATATTTCTTCTCCTTACAGTATACAGATGCTGTCAATTTCTTCCCCGCAGGACTCGATCTGCCGCTTGGATCCGATTACGCAGATGCTGCCATTCTCGCTCACTTCATACATGAGCTGCGCAAAGGCTGCTAGCCTCTCCGGCGTAGTCGACAGGATTTCTCTGCGTTCGGCACACTGATCTGCATACTCAATCCCCGTCAGATACCAACGATCTGACGCTTTGCCTTGTCTGCCGGGCAGCATGAGCGGGTCCATCTCCGCCACGGTGCCCACAATAAATCTGGTCAAATCAGGCTTTGTACCACAAAACTGTTTGATGAAACCTTCAGTCTGCCTGTAGGCATTCAGGGATCGGGCGGCGGTGGGATCCCGATAGGAGTAGAAGCAAGCATTTCCGGAATTGCTCAAAGATAGCCCTGTTCCATAGGCGCCACCCTGGACGCGGATGACATTCCACAGATAGGAAAGGCTGACAATACGACTCAAAACCTGCAGGCTGCCGTTATATGCGCCGCCATATTGGAGTAGATTCCCACCCATGGCTGTAAAAGAAACATCGGCTGGAATCACAATGCCCTCGCGCCGTTTACTCCATGGACGGATGGAGCAGACAGTCTCTTTTTGCCTTGATACCGGCAAGACACAGATAACCGCATTTTCCAGAATAGCCTCGGCATTATCATTGGTACCGGTGATGCTGATGGTCAACCGGTTCTTTGCAAAAATCTCCTTGCTCAGTGCAGCCAACTCCCGAGAAAACTCTGCCGCATACCGCTGAAAGTTCTTTTCCAGTGTCTTCAGCCGCTGAAAGTATGTAAAGCCCCCTGTGCACTCCCGGACAACACCCTGCGCAGAATGTCCCGCAGCAATTCGGGTCATGGCATACCCGGAGCCGGAATCAATGATATTCTGCTCCATCCATACGATGGCTTGGCGCAGAAGTTCATGGATCATACATTGGTCATCAAACTTGCTTCCGGTGATGATCTCAGCAATCAGGTTCGCGGCTGATTCCAAGTTGATATCCATGGCGCTGAAGGATACGCAGAGGAATGTGCGGCAGTTCTCCGGTGCGTTGACGCCTCCATAGGCTTCCACAGAGAAATTTATCCTGCCTATATTCAGACGGCACAGCCTTTGCAGTTGTAAGTTGCCGTGGATTTCCGTGTCCATGTTCCCCAGTAAACGGCAGAGAAACGAGACGTCAGGCAGCATCTCCTGAGAAAAATCACTGACGTCAAAATACAGATTGACATAGCTGATCCTGCCGGTAGAAATGTCATGGCGCAGCAGGCAGCGCCCCGCCAGAGTTCGTTCTTCAAGGGGGATACGTTCCGGCTGTACCGCAATGTCAGAAAGCTGCAGAGCTGGGAGCGCCGCAAGCGCCTCAGGTGTATCTGCTGCGGATTGCCATGCAATGAGCGCTGCCTGACGCTTTTGAAGACCAGAAATATCCTCCACGCCCCAACTTTTCTTGACTGCGCGCAGCCGCTCCGTCTCAGCGTCCCGCTTCTCATTAGCCAAAGTGGCGGAAGGCAGCAGCAGCACTTGGCAGTTGTGGGGATTATCCATAAATATCTGCCCAAGCAGCCGTTCAAACCAGCCTTCCTCTAGCTTCCGGTTCAGAGAGGTGAACAGTTTTCCAGTTTCCAGATTGGCTGCCGGGTTTCCGCCGTAGAGCCAGCTGTCCAGAATATCCATACTGAAACCGAGCCCTTGGGGCATGCTGCCGTAGTCCCGCTCCCGCATCTGGAACTCATAGTTGGCAAGGACGGCAGCAAGCTGCTCGTGATCCAACCCTTCATGACAAAGCCGTTTCAGTTCAGATTGAACTGTGTTTTCTACTGCAGCTATACAGCTTTCATCCATATTTCTGACTTCCAGAATGGCAACGGGCTGTTGGATACCATCCATCAGGCTGATGCGGACATCCTGCGCAAGTTTGGCGGATAGGAGAGCCCTTTTCAGAGGGGACTGATTGCTGCCGCACAACGTATCCGCCAGAGCGCGCAATGCCATCTGTGCTTCTCTATTGCGGAAATCGCCCAGAACATTGCCCCAAATTAGCCGTGCGCGGCCAACTACCGGTTCATCAGGTGGAAGTTCGTAATAAGCCTTTTTCGGAACGCTCTTGATTGGACGCTGCATAGGAATGGAAAGCTGCGTATTTTCTCTATCATAGGCAGAAAGATATTCCGTATCTAGCACGTTTAGCACAAGTTCCAGATCTACGCTGCCATCCAGAATGATATAGGCGTTATCAGGACGATAGAAACGACGATGATGCTCTATAAATTGCTCATAGGTCAGTTCCGGGATATGGATAGGATCTCCACCGGAGACGTAGCGATAGGAAGTGTCCGGGAATAGCAGGCGGGATATTTCCTTTTGCACAATGGCATTAGGCGAGGCGAAAACGCCTTTCATCTCGTTGAGCACCACACCCTTATAAACGATGCTTCCGTCTTTATCCAATTCGTAGTGCCAGCCCTCCTGGAAAAATATCTCCGGGTGGGAATAAATTGCAGGGTGCAGTACTGCATCCATATATACCCGCAGTAAGTTCATAAAATCCTTGTCATTGCGGCTGGAAACAGGATACACCGTCTTATCGGGAAATGTCATGGCATTGAGGAAGGTGTGCATGGAGCTTTTCATCAGTTCTACGAAAGGTTCCTTCACCGGGTAGTGTTGCGAACCGCAGAGCAACGAGTGCTCCAATATGTGGAATACTCCGGTATCATCCGATGGCAATGTGCGGAAGGTGATGGAAAATGTCTTGTTTTCATCCTTGCGGTCCAGCCAAACCAATTTTGCCCCGCTCTTTACATGTTCCATTTCCCAAAGTTTACCGCGAATTTCCGAAAGCTCATGAACAGCTCGTATGGCAAAGCCATGTATAACATCGTGGATTTTCATGAATTACCTCATCATAGATAAGCAATTTTTGATATTGTGCAAATTCATTATAATCGGATCCGACATATTGTTCAATCGGCTCTGCCTATTCAGACGTGTTTGCCGCTTATTTGGTGGATTTTCGGCTCGTTTTACAGATTTGGGAGCGAACAAATGTATGCCTGACCGGCAGTTTATCAGACTGCACTTGAATCTCTGTAGACAAAATACATTTCACTCCGCCAACATATTTCTGTATTTTTTCTTTCACCAAGGTGACGTCACCCTTGAAATCCATTGCATATATGTATCATATACAAATGCGGGCCGCATGAGAAAATGACTACTCCAGCTGAAAAATCTCCCCCCTTGGTACAAATGGCAGGCTGCGGCCTTTGGGCAAAAGATAGGCGTGTGTTCTCCCATGAAGGTGAAGATGCTCACACTGACCGTCTGTAATCAGTAAAATCGGGGCATCCTTTGGAAAATCTTCTGCGCGCTCCAGCAGGTCGATTCCCGGCTGCAGCTGCGTACCTCCCCGCCCCTGCACATAAACGGCTTCTGCAAGGCTGTCCGGACGCATGACGCCCTGATCGTATCATAATCCCCGTACTGGACAACGCTTGTCCAGCTCTGAAATTTATCGTAATTTTGCTTGTAAAATACTCATAATTCTGCTATACTGCAACCAGGGAGGGATGCAGTATGCCAAATATTCGTCCGATTTCTGATCTGCGCAACAGCGCGAATGAAATTTCTGATTTTTGCAAGCAGACCCGCGAGCCGGTCTTTATCACAAGAAACGGCACCGGCGATATGGTCGTGCAGAGCATGGCGGAGTATGAGCGGCAGCAGGCGCTGATCGATCTGTATTCCAAGCTCTCTGTCGCGGAAGCCGAAATTGCAGATGGCGCGGAAGGCGAAGACTTTCTGCGGGTCGCCGGAGAGCTGCGGGGGCTGGTGCATGGACGTTTATAAGGTCAAGATCTATCCGGCAGCCAAGCGCGACCTGCAGCAGATCGTTGATTATCTCAACACGCTTTCCGCGCAGGCCGCGCTGCGGTATTATGACCTGCTGGTCGAACAGATCAGCAGCCTGTCCCACATGCCGTTCCGCTGCCCAAGACCGCGCGACGCGGCGTTGGCCGCCAAGGGGTATCGCTATTTGCTTGTAGAGAAATATCTGGTGTTCTATGTTGTCGTCGGCGATACCGTACAGATCCGCCGCATTTTGTACGCCAGAAGAAACTATCAAAGCGTCCTGGCAGATCCAATGTCATAAAGTTACCGCAGGGACATACCGGCATGCCCCTGCGGTTTTGTTATTTCTCTGCGTCATAAGAACCAAGCAGCTCCAAAGCCAGCAGCGCTCCCTTCAGGAGCGCGGACAGCGCGTTGGCGATGGCAGCAAGGTTTATCATTTTCCGGCAAACTGACAGCTGCTGAGCAGCATCACAGCAGCCGTAATCAAAAATCCGAGCACATACCAGACCATACATTTTCCCTCCCTTCTGCGCAATAGAAATACTCCTCAATCTCCTCCGGCAGCATTCCGCCGCGATGCAGTGTGTCCACGTCCTTCGTCGAGAATCCGAATGCCGGGGCTATCCGGCGAAGCTCCTCGGCGTAGCCGGTATTGTCCTGTACATCCGGCCAGCAGGAGCCGTAATACGGGGACTGGCAGAGCTGGAATTGATAGAGCTTTTTCATAGAAAAAGTTTCGCTTGCCCGGCTGGCATCCGGAGATAGGCGAAGAATCTCTCCTTCTTCAACCGGAATTTTCTGCATACTTCCGGAAAACAGCTTCCGGATCTTGAACACAGCCGCATCCAGCACCGCCTGCGTGGAGGCGTAGAGATACAGCCCCTGTTCCGGCCAATGGTACAGGCAAAACGGATTGTTCCCGCGCACGATATAAATCCGCCCGCCGCCATCCAGAACCGTATAGGTGAAGGAACCGGCTAATTGCTCCGAAGCAGTGCGAAGCGTCTGAAAGCCGATGCTGCCCGCCTGCTCCAAAAGCTGCACAATGATAAAGCTGTCCGTTTCGATTTTGGAAACGGGCAGCTTTTCCTGTCTGCGCAAAAGTCCGTCATTCGTAAGGACGCCGTTATGCGCCAGCGCAAACGGCTGGCCCGCCTTTCCGGAGAAAGGATGATTATTATAATTCCGGTATTCCGAGCCCTGCGTTGTCATGCGGGTATGTCCCATCACGGCAGCAGCCTGTTCCGGGATGCGGAACCGAATCCAATGCGCCGGGAGAGGCCGTTTGTAGACGCTCAGATGGCCGTTCATGCAATACGCGATCCCGGTTGCGTCAATCCCGCGCACCTCGCTGGCGGCGGCCAAAGCCGCAATCATCCGGTTCTTCTGCTTTGCGGACAGCGTTCCGCCGTAATCATAAAGTCCAAACAGGCAGCACATTACAGCTCCACCTCACTTTCTACCGGCTCGTTGAGATACAGCCGCCGCTCTTTCAGATACTGGATCAGCTCCGGTTCAGTGATACCCGCCGTGAAATCCGACCATGACATGGCGTGGAGCTCCGAATCCGTAAGATAAATCGCGACGTCACAGAGGCGGTTCACCAACTGCAAGGTCGCGATAAATGTATTGTATTTGAGCGTTCCGCGGAAGATCCGGATTTCCACGGTTTCCGTATTCGTCAGGTTCACGCAGGTATATCGCCCATAGTGATAGCTCTTGGCGTGATCCATCATTTCCTTCGGCGTGTCCTTGTAGCCGTATCTCGCCGCCCAGCGCTCCAACTGCCGGTTTGTCCGGCGGCTGAATTTCAGAAGCTCGTTCCAATGCTTTTCCACGAAGAACAGCAGGCGGGCAATCGCGGCCTCCTGTGCCTGCTCGGTTCGGCCAAAGGCGTCCCGGCTGATATGGACGTGCAGGCCGCAGGTGGTGGCCTGATGGGAGCGGTAGCCCATCGAAACTGCCGCGTTCATCATCTGCTCCCACGGGAAGCTGTGCATATGGCTGTCCAGCGTGGCCGGGTGGCTGACGATCTCGAAGCCCTCATCCAGACTGCCATCATGCTTGCAGTACACGCGCGGTTCGTCGTGATTGCCGACGGCAAGAATTTTGTCCGCGTTGCTGTCGTATTCCCCGGCTCCGTCGATTTCCAGCTCCACGCCGAAATAGCGCGGTCCCACGCCGTAGAAAACCGGCAGCGGCTTGTAATCATAGCTGTGGATACCACCCCGCCGAAGCTGCTGGTAGCAGCTCTCACAATACGGATAATCTTCATCGCCGTTGTTCAGATAACAGGCATCATCATATAGAAGCAGCCGTCCGCAGCGCTCGCAGGTCGTGTAAGAGCTGTCATAGCACCGCTGGCAGAGCGGGTGATCGTCAGACCCGGCGTTAGAATCATTCCAGAGCCGGGTCCCGCAGTCGGCACAGACAATCGTTTCTTCGTCAAGGCAGTGTTCACAGAAGTAATCTCCCGCAAACAGTGTCAGCGCATCCTCCGGAAATTTTCGTCCGCAGATGCTGCATCCATGGTAGTCTCGCATAGTCGTTTTTCCTCCAGATAAAAAGATAACCGCCGGACGCACTGCATCCGGCGGCTTCACAACGATAATATGTGATTGAAATCAGCGATTTTTACGCAGTTTTCCGGAGAAATAAAGGAACATCATGGTAAAAAACAAAGAAGGAGTTTTTATCATGAACGATTATGATAGACAAGATTTGATCAAGCAGCGGACCGGTTTGGAACCGCCCGCCCACGAAGGAGATTACTGGAGCGATGAAGACCGTGCGCGGCTGAAATGCCTGTTCGACATGGGTTTTGGCATCAGCGAAATTGCGCTGGAGCTCCGGCGCGGAGAGCCTGCCATCTGTCAACAGATAGAGCAAATGGGCCTGTTTGAGCATAAACGCCGTCGGCGCAAAGCGCGACCCGCGCTTCCTAGCGGCTGCCTGTGCAAAGAATGCACGGCAGACCCGGAGGCCTGCACCATCCGACGGCTGCAGAAAGCAACAAAGGAGGCTGTGTGATGTTTGAGGATTACCCGGATATCCTCTCGCCGGAGGAGGCCGCAGAAGCCCTCAGGATCGGTGAGAATGCGATTTATAAGCTGCTGAATGAAGGGAAATTAAAGGCCTATAAAAACGGCAGAACGTGGCGTGTGCCGAAAGAAGCAGTAAAGGAATATGTGATTGAACTTTCAAAAATAACACAATCGTGTTCGTAATCTAAGAGATATGCCCGCTCCGATTGAAGCACCCCATCAGGCGGAGCGGGCTTAAATTTCCTTTTGCGAGAAGCGCTATCATCGGTTTAGCTAGAGAACCCTATATTGTGGAAATTTTATGGTAAAATCACATAAAAATGTCGCACATAGACACGGGCTGTCTATGTGCTTTGCTATATTGGTCTTACAATCCAGAATCATCAAAAATCAGGAAGCGGTATGCAGGGACATCCAGCGCCTGCGCGATGGCAAACAGGGTGTCGAGCGAGACGGCCTTTTTGATGTTCGGCGCCTCCACATGGCCGACGAAGGCCGGGGAGCGGTCGATGCGCTCGGCCAGCTCCTCCTGCGTCAGACCGCGCAGTTTCCGGTAGTATGCAATTTTCAGACCAAGCTGTAAGTATTCCTGTTCAAACTCCTGCCGCATGGGTTTCACCTCAACACTATGTTACCCAACAGCGACAAGGATTGACATGATTTACAAGATATAATATACTATTTATCAGATAGTAAATTGTGCTTTTAAGCGCATAGAAAGGAACTGAGATGGAAGAATTCAGCGAACTCAAATCTGCACGGCTGCTTTCGATCTATGCCAGACTCCTGAATGGGCGGCTGCTGAAAAAGGCGCTTCTGGCGCAGGAATTCGGCGTTACGGCGCGCAGCATCCAGCGCGATCTGGAATCGCTGCGCTCGTTCCTCTCCAGCGAAATGCTGCCGCAGGACGTGGTCTATGACCGCGCGGCGGGCGGCTACCGGCTGACGCACGCAAGGCCGATGGGCCTGAGCAACAGCGAGATTTTGGCCGTGTGCAAGATCCTGCTTGAAAGCCGCTCCATGCGGCGGGATGAAATGCTGCCGATTTTGGACAAGCTGGTCGACTGCTGCGTACCGGAGGAGAACAAACGCGCCGTGCAGCAGATGATCGGCAATGAAAAGCTCCATTATATCAACTGTGCGGTTTTCAATCATTTGCAGCAGACACTTGAGACTGCTTTTGGAAAGTGGTTTTCCATTTTCCATGTGCAGCACATAAAGGCTCTTTGCGCCCTTGCGCTCTTTTACAAGCTCTGCAAACAGCGTGGGCGGTATCGGAATATCCCGGACTGCGGCAGAGGTCTTGAGGGCGTCGCTGACGGTCGTTTGCGCGTTTGTGAGCAGCGCATTGTGCCGCACATGAATCACACCCGCAGGAAAATCAACGTCCGACCACATCAGCCCACAAAGCTCTCCGCGCCGCATACCGGTTTGAAGCGCCAACAGGCAGAAAAGATATGCCCGCGTCCCTCTTGTCGCGTCCAAAAGGCGCTGAGACTGTTCAGCGGTGAGTGGGATTTCTTCCTGCGTTGTCTTACCGCCGATTCGCAAGGTTGCCGGGACAGGCGATTTTGCAATCAGGTTGTTATCCACGGCTGCATTAAAAATCCCGCGAAGCACCTGTACCACCTTATTATTCAGGCTCTTGCTCATTTTGGATACAGACGCAATGACAAGCTGAATTTGTATCTGATTGACCTTTTTGAGCGGCACGTCCCGCAGATACGGATAAATGTGATTGTTCAGCGCATTTTCAATAGCAAGCAGAGAGTTCTGCCGAAGATACGGCACCTTATAGACGCGAAGCCAGAGCGCGGCATATTCTCCAAAAGTAGAATTGTTGGAAACGTCAAGACCCGCTCCAATCTGTGTCAATAGCTCCTGTTTTTTCTGTTCCAATCCCTCCTGACTGACAGAACGTATCCACTTGCGCTTGCCGTTCGGAAGCGTGATGGAAGCCCTATAAAGTTTGTTTTTCATTGTATTCTCTCCTTATGTAAGCAGCTACATAAGGCTAGTCCACCATCCGCAGCAGTTCGTCCACTTCTTTGATACGGGCTTGCTTTGACGATGCCGACTTTTTCAACGTATCGATCTTGTCCTGCATGGCATGAAGCGTATTTTCCAGGTCGTCCACGGTGTAAAGGTTTTTGGATTGTAAAAAGCTGAACGCCTCGGCGTAACGCTGCAAATTGGCGTTCTTCGCCTTATTGCTGTACGCGCCCTTGTTGCGATTGGCGCAATGCAGTGCCAGCAGATCGTTCAGCGTGGGCGGCTGGGGCTTGGCAAGCTCGGCTTTTACGTCCTTCAGCCAGCCGATCAGCGCGGCGATTTTCTCTTTGGCTTCCCGTAACAGCGCGTTGGTTTTCCGAATAAAGCGGTTGAGATTGCCCTTGTCGGTGCGGATACCCTTTGCCTCCATTGCCCGGACGGTGGGACCTTCGTGCT
>OHFG01000112.1_pt1 | contig 74833 bp, 70 predicted proteins | sample 1567411 | NCBI WGS metagenome assembly OHFG01 (sample SAMEA3879563, study PRJEB24766) | human gut metagenome | biome: human-associated habitat; feature: feces | place: USA | collected 1985/1987
TGAAAGACTTTTTCAGAACCTACAAGGATTTCACGGACGCACAGCTTGATACAATAGAAATTCTGATTATGAAGCTGTACGCACGATTCGGCATAACCGACACAACTGATTACAGCACAAAGAAACCGTCCGACTTTCCTGTGATGAGTGATTTTTACGACTTGTGTGAGGAAGAATATATGACCTACGACCACAAGCGAAAGTATCTTTATACAGAAGAAATCTTGCAGGAGGTTTGTCTTGGTATTCACAGTATGTGTGTCGGTTCTGAAAGTAAATACTTCAACGGTCACACAAACATTACTGATGACAAATTCTTGTGCTTCGGGGTTAAGGGTTTGCTTGATACTAACAAAAGGCTCAAAGACGCAATGTTATTTAATATCCTTTCCTATATGTCAAATAAGCTTCTCGGCGAGGGAAACACCGTTGCATCAATAGACGAGCTCTATTTGTTTTTGTCCAACCTAACCGCCATTGAGTATATCCGCAACGCAATGAAGCGTGTCCGCAAGAAAGATTCAGCAGTAATTCTTGCCTCACAAAATATCGACGATTTTCTGATTCCAAGTGTTAAGGAATATACCAAGCCGCTGTTTTCAATCCCGACTCATCACTTCTTATTCTTTCCCGGCAACATCAATCCGAAGGATTTTGAAGATGCACTAATGGTAGAACCAAACGAGTACGCCTTAATCAAATTCGGCGAGCGTGGCACTTGTCTTTATAGGTGCGGTAATGAACGCTATCTTTTACTTGTTCAGGCACCCGAATACAAAGCTGAAATTTTTGGTAGTGCTGGGGGAAGATAAAAATATTTTACAAGGCAGTTTTGCCGTGGTATAATTTTATTAATTTAATTAGTTTATCACATTGATAAAAAAGGTGAAAAGATGGATTGGAAAAATGAATTTTTAAAACTATATATGTCATCTACAGCAGGAAGTTTTGATAAAGCGCTTGAACTTAAAAGAAATCATTTGCCACAAAAATTGTACCGATACCGTAAAGCTGATAATCTTGAACATCTAAAAAATGAAATTTGTAAAGGACGGATTTTTTTTATCTTCTCCGTCCATAATGAATGATCCTTTCGATTCTTGCTCTTTGTTAAGTGAACACAATCCCTCAATGTATGCACAAACTAAAATCGAGTATGCAAAAAAATATAAGAATATACTTGATGATAAAACATTAAAAAAGATTTTTGGCAGTGATAATTGGTTAGAGGAACTTGTTGCTTATATTGCGACTAAATATGTTTCTATTGAACAGGTAGACAGTGCTAAAGGAAAAGTACTTGAACTTATAATGAGTGGTATGGAAGAGATTAATTCAGATATCAATGATATTATAAGCAAAACTTCTCGTATAGCTTGTTTTACAGAAAAAGCTTTTAATTTGCCAATGTGGAATCACTATGCAAACGGTCATAAGGGGATATGTTTAGAATATAGTATAGACAGCATTCAAAATATACAAAATACCAACAGACTTTTTCCTGTAAAATATACTGAAAAGTTGCCAGACGGATTATTGCTTTTAAAGGAACAAAAATCGTCTAATTCAGTGTTCTTAGAATACTTCCTTATGCATAAATTAATTGATTGGCACTATGAAAGTGAATGGCGTTTAATCTATGATATTGGGGCATGGCATAATGATCCAAATAAAGTTCATTTTAAATTTTTTGAAAATGCAGTGCCTATTAAGTTTGCATTACCATCAACGGTGTATTTAGGTGCTGAAATATCTAAAACTAATGAAAATGAAATACGAAAATGGTGTAGTGAACATAGCATATCCGTACAAAAAATGCAGTGTACAGAGTATGGTTTAAAAGCTATCCAATAGATTAATAACAAAAAGCTAATTGAAAATAATCAGTTGGCTTTTTCATTTTTCGAAAGAAGGTGATTTTGTGAGTGCTACCATAGGTGCGGCACTGAAGAAAATAGCAGTTGCTCTGCTCACGGATAAAAAGGTAATAAAAACAATAGGCGGTATCGTTCTCGGCATAATCATAATTGTGGTTATGCCGATTATTGCTGTTGTTTCCATTTTTAACGGCAGTATGGATATTGACACAGACAAGCTCTATCATTCCATACAAGAAAATATCTCAGCAGAGCAGATGGAAAATCTACAGCTTATCAACGACACAATGACAGAGGTTGAAAAACAGCTCGACAAAAAGGAGTTGTCCGACTGCAATACGCAGGCAGAGGTTATCTATCTGTTTTCCTTGTCCGATAAATCAGAGGACAAGGACTTTGTAAAAAGCTTCGTTTCCTGTTTCAAGAAGAATCAGTCTGATGAGGATTTGATAAAAGCCGTCAATCAGAAATTCGGAACAGAGATTAAGTATGACGAGTTTCAGAAGATGATGCAGTCAATCAAGGGTGCTGAAATCAGCACCGCAGGCCTTTCCGACAAGACCACGAAGAATAATCTTGACCTTGTCAGGTGGTGCGAAAACGCATACAGAAACGGTTGGGGTTATGTGTATGGCGGTTACGGTCAGGTCTGCACAAAGCAATATCTCGACCAACAGGCAAGTCTGTTTCCCGGCAACAATGAGGCAGGCGGTGAAATGCGAGAGGTAGGTGAAAAGTGGCTTGGCAAGAGAGTCTGCGACTGCATAGGCTTGATAAAATCCTACGCTTGGTACAATGCTGACAGCGGAAAAATTGTCGCAGGCTCAAACGGCTTCACCGACTGCGGGGCAAACTCCATTTGGAGCAGTGTAACTGAAAGCGGACCGATTTCAAATATGCCAGACACACCCGGACTTGCTGTCTGGATGGACGGTCACATCGGAGTGTATATCGGCAACGGAGAAGTCATCGAAGCACAGGGCACAGCCTACGGAGTTGTTAAAACTAAACTATCAGGACGAGGCTGGACAAAGTGGTTGAAAATACCGAATATTAAATATGTAAATCAAAGCAACAAGAACTGACGAGGTGATTTTTTATGAAGAAAACAAGTGTAAGCATAATGTACGATGATGAAAAGCTGAATGCAATCAGGCTGTATATGTCACAGCGTGATTTGGATTTCAAGGAAGAACTTGAAAAATCTGTGGACTCTCTGTACGCAAAATATGTTCCTGCAAATGTCAGAGAGTTTATTAATATGAAAGGTTCACAGGTGAAACCACCAAAGCCTAAAAAACCAAAGCTACAGGAAGAAAATACCGAGGTGGTAACTTGAAAAATCAAAATTTCGGAATAGAAATTGAAATGACCGGCATCACTCGCAGTACGGCTGCGAAAGTGATTGCCGGTTATTTTTATACGAACGCAACTCATGTCGGCGGTTGTTATGATGCGTATTCTGTTCGTGACAATGACGGGAGAATGTGGAAGATTATGCGTGACGCAAGCGTTCGTTGTGAAAACCGTTCGGGGCAGAATGCAAGCTCTCTGTACTCGGTTGAATTTGTCACTCCGATTTGCAACTATGATGATATAGAAACGATACAAGAACTTGTCAGAAAGCTTCGTGGTGCAGGAGCGAGAGTCAACTCAAGCTGTGGTTTACATTGTCATATTAATGCGGCTCCGCATACCCCGAAAACACTTCGCAACATCGTAAACATTATGGCGGCGAAAGAGGACTTGCTCTACAAGGCTTTGAAAGTGAATGTGTCAAGGGAACATTACTGTCAGAAGATGGACACTCGTTTCCTTGATGAAATCAATAACCGTCCTCCTATGTCAATGGAGCAGATAAAATCAATGTGGTATGACGGCGAAGATTACAGCTACAGACATTATGATGACACTCGCTATCACGCACTGAATCTTCACAGCGTGTTCTACAAGGGTACGATTGAATTCCGCCTTTTCAATTCCACCTTACACGCAGGCGAGGTCAAAAGTGCGATTCAGCTGTGCCTTGCAATCAGTCATCAGGCTTTAATTCAGAAGTCTGCAAGACACGCTAAAACTGTATCGGACAATGAAAAGTATACTTTCAGAACTTGGCTTTTGAGATTAGGTTTGATAGGTGACGAATTCAAAACAGCTCGTCATCATCTGCTGAAAAATCTTGACGGAAACATTGCGTGGAAGGATCCTGCACAGGCTGAAAAACAAAAAGAAAGGCTTGCTCAAAAACGAGCCGCAGAACTTAATAATACAAACGAAAATATAAATGTCAACGAACCCGAAGTCAATCCTGTTCCAAATGATGAACAGGAAGAAACTTCGGGTTTTGTTATGAGTATGTAAGGAGAGAAATCTATTATGAGTAAAAAATTATACATTGCCTACGGCAGTAACCTCAATCTTAAACAGATGAAATATCGTTGCCACACAGCAAAGCTTATCGGCAAGGGTGTAGTCGAAAATTACGGATTGCAGTTCAAGGGTATGCCTCACTGTTCCTATGCAACAATCGCACCTTGCATTGGCAAGTCCGTTCCAGTTACATTGTGGGAGCTTCAGCCGAGAGATGAAAAACTGCTTGACCGCTACGAGGGTTATCCCTCCCACTATTTTAAACAAGACTTGCCTGTGAAATTGAATAACGGTTCGGAACTTACTGCAATGGTTTACATTATGAATCTTAAGCAGCAGTTCGGTTTGCCCGGTGCAAGCTACTACGATACAGTATCGCAGGGTTACAAGGACTGCGGTTTTGACTTGAATGTTTTAAACGAAGCCGTGAATGACAGTGCAGAAAAGTTCTACGAGAACCTTGAACAGAACAATCTGTTTGATACACCTGATGAAGATGAGGTTGAAGATTTTACAAATGAGATTGGCGGTATGAGTTTATGAACGAGAGAAAGAAATTGAAAAAGTTACTCGGTAATAAATATATTTTCAAAATGTATTTGTCGGTGAACGAAGTCAAGAAATTACTTTCCGAAAATCCAAAGGACAAGCACGACACTCTATTTGCTTCACTTACAGTCGGCTGTGTGAAAATCAACGCTGTGGTATTTCCAACTCCCGATAAAATGCTCCTTGGCTTTGACATTCTTGTAAAGGATACACCCGAGAGTGAGGAATGGATTTGCTACGACACATTAAGTGATGAAATCAAGTTATCCCCTCGCAGTATTGAGCAATCAATGTTTCATATTATGAACCGTGAAGTCAAGGAGTACGGACTGTCCTATACAGAGTGCAATTTTGAAGTGATAAACGGTAAATCAATAAAAGCAGAATAACGGCGGTATTCTCGCCATATTCGCTCCGTGTCGGCTTTTAATGGAGAAGTCGGGAAAGTATCCGAATTCAAAGAAAATCGGAACAGGACGATTTGTGGCAAGGTGTGAAAAATCGAAGTTGCGGCATTTCGGGCAGTTTTTCAAGGGTAGGTATTCAAGCAGGATAAAGGCGTATTCCGTTGCAGAGCAACAGATGCCGAAACACACCGACCGGCAATGCCGTTCGGGGATTTTCAAAGGTGTTACTTATTTAAAGTTGTGTTACCGCTTGTATTCCGAACTGCCCGATTTTGCCGATTTTAAGAGATTTTTTCTGAATACTCCAAGTGTTACCGAAAGGAAAGATGAAAAATGGACAACGACTCAAAGAGAATAGGACTGTATATAGGTAAGGATTTACTCAAAGCCTGTGACAATGCCATAGCGCAAACCAACGCAACATCACGAAGCGAATTCATTTCCAACGCAATAGAGTTTTACATTGCGTGGCTTAATTCAAAGAACATAAGTAAAGTGCTTACTCCTGCACTTGAATCCGTCATCAGTTCAAAAATTCTTGATACCGAGGATAGAATTGCAAGAGTGCTGTTCAAGCAAGGAGTTGAGCTTGCAATGCTGATGCATGTTGTTGCGGCGACCAATGATATTACCGAAGGTCAGCTGAAAGATTTAAAAAAAATATGTGTTGATGAGGTCAAACGCAACAGCGGTAAATATAAATTTGATGATGCAGTCAGGTTTCAGAAAGGGTAAACTATGCCGAGAATTATTATGAAATCGCCCTACATTAAACCGAATGCTAAAACTCATATCGGGAATTATGTTTCATACATTGCGACTCGTGACGGAGTTGAAAAGGCTGACAGCACACAAAAGTTTATGGATGCAACCGAAAGGCAAAAACAGATTATTAAGAAATTGCTTTCTGATTATCCTGAGTCAAAGGACTTGTATGAGTATCAGGATTATCTTGATAAGCCGAACAGAGGTAAAGCAGATGAATTAATTTTGCGGATTGCCGAAACTCACGCAGAGTTATTCGGCGACAGAGAAAAGTATGTAAGTTACATTGCACAGCGACCGAGAGTAGAAAAAATATCCTCACACGGCTTATTTACTGATGATGGTGTGCCGATAGTTTTATCTAATGTGCAAAAAGAGATTGCCGAGAGTAATAGTAATATCTGGACTCATATCATTTCTCTTAAGCGAGAAGATGCAGAACGGCTGGGCTACAACAATGCAAAAGCTTGGATGAATCTAATTCGTTCACAACGTAATATGATAGCGGGAAATATGAAAATTGCTCCCGAAAACTTCCGATGGTATGCGGCATTTCATAACGAGGGACACCATCCTCACATTCATATGATTGCATATTCAACAAAGCCGAATGAGGCGTATCTGACGGAAAAGGGCATTGAAAATATTAAATCAAATCTTGCAAAGGTAATCTTCCGTCAGGATTTGATAAGTATTTATCAGAAGCAAACCGAGCATAGAGATAAGCTCCGTGCTGAGACTCGTGACATAGTAGATGATTTGGTTTCAAAGATTAACTCCGAAATATATATCAGCGCATCAATCCAGCATAAGCTTTTGGAACTTGCCGACAGGCTTTCAAAAACAAGCGGCAAGAAGGTTTATGGTTATCTCAAGCCTGATGTAAAAGCAATCGTTGATTCCATTGTTGATGAGCTTGCCAATGACAGCAGAATCAAAAGGCTGTATGCCCTTTGGTACGAGCAAAAGGAAAATACAATCCGTACCTACACGGATGAAGTGCCTGACAGGATTCCTCTTGCCCAAAACAAGGAATTTAAGTCAATCAAGAATGCAATAATCAAGGAAGCGTTGAAATTAAATGTCACCGAAGATGAAGCAGAAGAAAGCGAGAACACAGACGAAGAATCTGTTTCAAATCCCTTTGAATATGAAGAAAACACCTCTGCTGAATCAGTCTTTGATTCAGGCAGAGGCGTTCTGTATCCTCGTTATTCAATTAAAACCAACCGGAACAGCGTTGCAGTTTCTTCCCTTTATCTCCTACGCTACCTCTGCAACATAATTCAAAATCAGCTCCGTTTTGAAGAAAAACAGAAAGCACAAAGGACGGATAAAAAGTTACAGCAGAAGATTAATGATAAAAAACACGATCAGGGTTTAAAAATGTAATCACAGATTTAATGAATAAAGTTGGCAAAAGGGATTTTCTTTAAATCAATCTAATATCGGTAAATTGTTTAAACATGGAGGTAAATGCATCATATGATGGTCAGTCATTGGAGTTAAAATCATACCTCCCATTGTTAACCTTCCCCAAAATACTAATAACCATACCGAGCGAAAATCTGTTGTTACTCCACCTTCTTCTAATATTCTCATTACCCATTCTTCCGGTACCATTGAATTTATCTGTACTAATGTTAGATTTCCTAATATATTACGTGTGTTTTTACCAACTGTGAGCATATATTCATGAAGAGCTTCAACGTTTATCTCTTTTCCAAACGCTATTGCTTCATCAAGTTCCAAAGCATTGCCTGTATCTGTAATAGGTGAACCAATTTTTCTTTGCCATTCTTCATTGAATATTTGATTTTGATTTGCCATTAAAATATTGCTTACTAAATCTTCAATTCGATATGTATGCCAAAATTGCCAACACAAAGGAACGGTTCTAGTGCCTGCGTAATGTAAATCCACATCATAATCCTCTCTGGGCACTAATTCATTTTGATTGCCTCTTAACATATAATCCAAAACATAATCTGCAATAGTTTTTTCAGTTCTTCCAGAAATTTCAGCAGGATGCACCATAGCATGAACTTCTAAAGTAAGTTCTCTTATTTTATCTATATCTGTTCCTTGTAATGCAAGTTTTAGTTCATCATATTTCTTCGTTATTGGCTCAAATAATTCTTCCTTTGTCATAGGATTAACCTCCTGAAATTTATAATTTTTGATCGATTATTTATAATTATCTTACCATATATATAGGAAATTGTCTATCAAAAAATTATCCCACCGCCAAGGGGAAACTGCACCCAAACGCTGACAGGTGCCACCTGTCACAGTGATAAGAGAAGAACTACCCACTATAAGATATTACAGCAGAAAAGAAAAATATATACAAGGAAGTGATTAAAATATTAACCTACATTCATTTTACAAAAGAACATCGAGAACAGGCAAGGAGAACCGACCTTGCTAATTTTTTAATCAGTCATGGTGAGAAAGTCAGGAAATCAGGTTCAGAATACGAATGGCTTGACGGTTCGCAAAAGGTTACAATCAGAGGTCACCTTTGGTATCATCAGTACGAACAGAAAGGCGGAGATGCAGTTGATTTTGTCCGCAGATTTTACAACAAGGACTATGCCGAAGCGGTGGAAATGCTTTTGAATAACTGTGGCGGCCAAATCATAACTTCACCATCAATAGAAAAAAGTCACAAACCCTTTGAACTGCCGCCGAGGAATGACAGAATGAGCAGAGTTTTTTCTTATCTGCTGTTGACTCGTGGAATTGATAAAGATGTGCTTTTTGAGTTTGTGCGGAAGAAAATGATTTATGAGTCAGCCTATTATCACAATGCGGTATTTGTCGGCTATGATTCAAGCGGTAAGCCTCGCCACGCACACAAGAGAGGAACGGTGACAAGTAATTCTTACAAGGGAAATGTTGCAGGCAGTCAGCCTGAATTCAGCTTTCATTGGCACGGCACAAGCGACAAGATGTTCTTATTTGAAGCTCCCATTGATATGCTTTCCTACATTTCAATGCACAAGGAAAACTGGAAAAAACATAGCTATGCGGCATCCTGTTCCGTATCGGACAGGGTGCTTTTTCAATGTCTTAAAGATAATCCAAACATCAAAAATGTGTTTCTCTGCTTCGATAATGATGAGGCGGGACAGACAGCAAACAAACGCATAGCCGATAAATTAAACTCAATGAATATCCGAAATGAAATTCTAATTCCAATTCATAAAGACTGGAACGAAGATATTTTAAACGGTGAAAGGACTGATGAAATATGCCGTCAGGTGTTATAACTCTGATTATTGTTGCAGGTTCAATGTTTGCACTGTTCATAATAATTCCAACGGTCGGAAATTACTATTCCCTCAACAGAATAAAGAACAAGACGGTCGGACAAGGTCAGCATGGAACGGCTCGTTGGGCGACAAAAAAAGAGATAAAGAGAACCTACAAGCAGATTGATTTTCAACCCGATGAATGGCGCACAAATCCCGATAGCAGACCAACTGAACAAGGAATAGTTGTCGGCTGTAAGAACAGCAAAAAAGGAACAACAGCGATGGTAGATACAGGAGATGTTCACGCTTTGATGATTGGTGCGGCAGGCGTCGGCAAGACAGCATTTTGGCTTTATCCTTGCATTGAATATGCCTGTGCAACGGGTATGTCATTTTTATCAACCGACACCAAAGGCGATATTGTTCGCAATTACGGAACGATTGCAGAAAAGTATTACGGCTACAAAATTTCAGTCATAGATTTGCGTAATCCCACACGCTCACACGGCAACAATCTCCTGCATCTTGTGAATAAGTATATGGACTTATACAAAGCTGAACCCGAACAGCTTGTTTACAAGGCGAGAGCAGAAAAATACGCAAAAATCATTTCAAAAACGATTATTCTTTCAGGTATGGACTCGGCTTCATTCGGACAGAACGCTTACTTTTATGATGCGGCAGAGGGATTGCTCACGGCTACAATTTTACTCGTTGCAGAGTTTTGTGAACCCGAAGAAAGGCATATTGTTTCGGTATTCAAAATCATTCAGGAGTTACTTGCTCCGACCAACAAGAAAGGCAAAAATCAGTTTCAGCTTTTAATGGACTATCTTCCCGACGACCACAAGGCAAAATGGTTTGCAGGGGCGGCTCTCAACACAGCCGAACAGAGTATGTCAAGTGTTATGAGTACGGCACTTTCTAGGCTGAATGCTTTTCTTGATAGTGAGTTAGAACAGCTTTTATGCTTTGATACGGAGATTGACGCTGAAAAATTCTGTAATGAAAAGTGTGCAATATTCATTGTAATGCCCGAAGAAAACCCCAACACTTTCTTTATGGTTTCGCTGATTATCCAACAGCTTTACCGAGAAATACTTTCAGTTGCAGATGAAAACGGCGGTGTACTGAAAAACCGCTGTGTGTTCTTTTGTGATGAATGGGGCACTTTGCCGAAGATTGATTCGGCAGAGATGATGTTCTCTGCCTCCCGTTCAAGGCGGTTACAGATAGTGCCAATAATTCAATCCTTCGCACAACTTGAGAAAAATTACGGCAAAGAGGGTGCTGATGTTATCATAGACAACACACAGCTGACAATATTCGGCGGCTTTGCTCCCAACAGCACAAGTGCGGAAGTGCTGTCAAAAGCTCTCGGTTCAAGAACTGTTATGTCAGGCTCTGTAAGCAGAAGCAAAAATGATCCGTCCCAATCATTGCAGATGATAGAAAGGCCATTGATGACTCCCGATGAGCTGAAGTCACTTCCAAAAGGCACATTTGTTGTTATGAAAACAGGTTTTTATCCTATGAAAGTAAAACTAAAGCTGTTTTTTAAATGGGGTATTAAATTTGAAGAAAAGTATGAGGTCATGGAAAACGGCAACCGTGAGGTTCACTATGCCAACCGCTCGGAGTTGTTCAACAACATAATCCAAACATACTGTCCTCACTATCTTGAACAGCCAGTAACTGATTCGGATTTTGATGAAGCAAGCAGTGAGAAAAAGAAGAAAAATGAAAACCTAAAGACCTCGCCAGATACAGAACAGACCGAGAGTGAAGATACTATTAATTCAGAACAGCAAAATGATCCAACAGAAGAACCTGAAAATTCAAGCGTTGAACAGAGCGCAGACAAGCAAAGAAAAGTAGTCATAAGAACCGAACGACCGTCACAGGAGGTGCAGAAGAATGAGTAAATTAACTTTTCTGTATCAAATGGACTTGCCTCACAGAGCTGTAGCAGTCTATACCTACCTCTACGACCGAGCAAACAAAAACTGCGAATGCTGGCCCTCAGTAAACAAAATAGCAGGCGACATAAAGCTGTCGCCTGCCACAGTGCGTAGGGCTATTAAAGACCTAAAGAAAACAGGACTGCTAACAACCACCCAACGCTACCGTGAAAAAGGTGGTAAGAGCAGTTTGTTGTTTAAAATAAAAATGCTATGACTGGTTGTTAGAGGGTAAATTAGAATTTATTCCGATTACGGAGGTAAAGGTTTTTGTATCATTATCATACTTCATTTCTAAATTTCCATTGTATTTTTCAACTACTCTCTTAATGCTTCTTGTACCTATTCCGTGCATTCCGGGGGTGTTTTTTGATGAAACTAAAATATTGTTTATATATTTAGGTTTTCTATCACACGAATTTGAAATTTTTATGATTACAAAGTTTGAATTCCTTTTGCAAATAGAAAAATCAATAAATTTATCATTGGTTAACAATGCAGACTCAATAGCATTTTCCAAAAGATTATCTAATAGAGCAGTTATATCATATTCTTTCATAAAATCAAGGTTAGTATTATTTATGTTTATCGTAAAAATTATATTGTTCTTTCTGCATATTTCATAATATCTGTGAGTGATTAAATTGACTACTGAATTATTACAGTAGTCAATGGGATTCATAACACTATAATCTGCAACAATTTCAGATATATATTTTGATATATTTGAATCTTTGTTTTCTGATAATTGCTGAATTGTCTTTAAATGTTTTGTTATATCATGAATTAATATCTTTGAGTTTTCGTTTTGTTCTCGTAACAAATCATAGTAATCTATTGTATTTTTTTCCTGCTGATAATCTAAAAGTATTTGAGTGTATTTCCTATTTATTTTTATCGTTGTTTCATGGAGGTAAAAAACTATTATGTTTGACAATAGTATGAGAATGTTACCTATAATTATAGCAATTTTAAAGTTGTTGTTTACGGAGTAGGCTGTACAAAGATAGACATTTGTACACATCAAGATTATTGAGGCAATGGGCAAAAAACAAAGTAATATTGAAAATTTAGAACCTGTACTTTTAGACTCTTTTTCAGAAAATTTTAGAACACTCCATATAAAAATAAAATAAAGCAATTTACTCATAATTGCCTGAATTATGAGTATAAATGCATCAGACTGGCTTTCAAAAAGACTAAAACGAAATACAACAGAAAAAGGGAAAATAACAATTAATTCTGTGATAATCATTAAAAACAACAAGATAAAATTAGCAAATATACCAGATTTTATGTTTGAATTATAGCAAATTCTCAAGATAATAAAATTGCAAACATAAAAACAAACAGCATTTATCAGCGGAACTTCAATAAAATTTATAGTATATAGGACTAAACCGGATAAAAGTATTGATATAGGAATAAATTTTTTTGATATTCTTCGTTTAAATTTAAAATCAAAATAATAAAAAGATATGAATGACTCAATCAGAAAGACTACAGCGTAACAGATATTAGAAATCATGTTGTCCCTCCCATATATTCATAAAAGGCTTTTTTGAATGATGCATAGAAACTACGGGATATAGGTACTGTTGCTTTTTTAGAATTAAATGATAATGTGATTTCATTTTTATTAAAGTCTGTTACATTCTTTAAATTAACTATGTAACTATAGTGTGATTGTGCAAAATAACCATATGGTTTTAAGTGGCTTTTCCAATAATCAAACTTTTTATTTGAAATGAACTCTTGCGTTTTTGTAACTAGTTTAGTTTTGCGATTTTCTATAGCTAAATACAAGATGTCAATTGTAAATATATTGTGACATTCATCAAAATAGTCTAAGATAATTTTTTCTGTGCTTTGTTTATACAGATTTAAAGCAATCTCCATGCTCCTAAAAAATCTATTTTCGTCAATGGGTTTAGATAAAAATCTAAAAACCTTTAAATCCATTGCATCATCAAGATATCCTTGAAAAGATGTAACTATAAAGACAATAATATTCGGATTTAGTGTTTGAAGATGTTTTGTAACAGAAAGTCCATTAACACCGGGCATTTCTATATCAATAAACGCAAAATCAGTTTTAATTTGTTTATCCAATATAGAATCCCCATTTGAAAAGCAGGTAATATCAAAATTATAGGTTGACTGTTTTGATAATTTAAGGAGAAAATTTTTGATTTGCTGAACGATTTTCAAATCATCATCACATATCAGTACATTCATATAGTTATACCCCCTAATTAGGATTATAACTCAAAACAATAGATTTGTCATCTGTTTTGTTCCTGTTCAGATAAAATTGCATCAATTATTTTTGATATCAGTTTAAGGGATTTGTCATCGCAGAGATTTAATTTATCAACGATATTTTGTGGGATATTGTTACTTTTTAATGTCCCTAATAAAAGATAATCAGGTGTGATATTTAATACATTGCAAATTTTTGCAAATGTTTCAATACTTGGAACAGAATAACCATTCTCAATATTAGAAATGTGATTGTTTGAAAGGTTTGTTTTTTCTGCTAAAGTATTCTGTTTCATTTTAATTTCTTTTCTGCGCTGTGCTATACGGACACCTATTTTTTTGTAGTCAACATACATAAATATCACCAAATAAAATGTTATCAATTATCGGTGATATTGTTAACAAATTAAAAAGGTAATATACTTATATAGTTGTAATATTCAAAAAATGATTTAAAAGTTTTTATAGAGTTGTAAGATAAAGCGTTATAACAGATGAAAAGTGCAATTTTTGTCGAATTTATTACCATTTTTGTAAAAATCAACGTTTACAAATATTTTTTTGATAAAATTTATAACAAGGAGGTTGATTAAAATGAAAAACGAAAAATTATTATCAACTAAAATTAAAGACGGAGTCAAAAAAGGATTGTTTGCTACATTAAAAGCTAATGCAAATTCTTCCGGTTGTTTTATAATCTATCAGCCTAAAACGCCTAAGGGTTTTGAAAAGTTTAAAAACATCAAATGATCAAATTGATTTCAAGCAAAGCCGCCTGTTTATTATGTAAAGAAGATGACGAGGAATCTTTTGAATTATATAAATATGCAATATATATACTCATTTCGGCAATATTTCATATTATAACAGTAATATTATTGGGTATATTCTTTAATATGCCGATCGAAAGTATAGTCTTTTATTGTTCGTTTATTGCAATTCGTAAATTTGCAGGTGGCTATCACGCTAAAAATTCAACAAGATGTTATTTGTTTTCAATTGTATCAAGTATTATTATTTTGTGTTCAATTGCATTAATTAATAGCATTAATAGCTGTGTGGTTATGATTATGTTAACAGTAATTGAATTGTTTTGTGTTGTTCTAATTTTTATGATATCACCTCTAGACACGGAAAACAATCCATTGAATAGTAATGAAAAAAAGGTATACAGAAAAAATGCTTGTATTATATCTATTGGCGTTTTTTTATTATCTCTATTATTTATTGTTTTAAATTTAAAAGGTGTAGGAGTGTCATTAGGTATTGGAATTGTTATGTCTGTATTTGTTTTAATTATTAGAAAAATAGAAATGGTGTTTGGTGATAAATATGTTTGAGTAAAGTAAAATGTTGTTACTTATGATGGAATTTTAAAATGATTAAAAATTTTAAATATAGTTTTCTTAAAATTAATTGAACTTTAAATTATTACTCGGACTACACAAAATAAAAGACTTATACATTGGTGATTTGTTAAACAGTATTTATTTAATGGTTAATTTGTTGATGACTTTATTATTCTTACTAAAATCTTTCAAACATCAGAACAATTATCAAAACAATAAATTATTAAATTTTCTGAAAAGATCTTTTATATTAAATTAATGAAAATAAAATATAAACATAATATAACTAAAACAACATTTTATTCGAGTTTTCTAATTATAAGCTTACAAATTATAAGAAATAAAATCAACACAATTATTTTATTCTATTCATTATAATAAAGATTGACGTCATTTGATTCTTATCATTAGGATATGACCAAAAGAGAAAATAGTAAAAGTGTTTGATGATACATATCTTTTATATTGTAACAGAGAAAATGAATACGGATCTAGTTTTAAGTGTTAATCAATTTAGCCAGAGAGCGTATGTCTAAAAAGTAGATGGTACATAGTCAAGTTGAGGGAAAGATGGAACTACTAAAAATAAAAGAAAATAATGTGTTTATAGGAATGGGAATATTAGACATAAATACGGTTTCTGAAAGTTTATATAGAAACTGGGAAGAACGTATATCTGAATGTAGAAAAAAAGCTGTTTGCTATAAAAAGGAAATTGACAAAAAAAGGAGTGTGTGTTCGGAGATATTAATCAAAGAGTTAGGTTCTTTTTTTTTGAAAGTGGATAAAGATAATTTAAAACTTCAAAAGGAAAAAAGTGGGAAACCATATTTCTCAGATATAAATTACTCAATTAGCATAAGCCATTCTGGTGCTTATGTAGTTGGGATAATATCAGATGCAAAAGTTGGGATAGATATTGAAAAAATGAGTGATCTAGAATGGAAGACCGTTAACCATATTTTTTCGGTAGAGGATTTAGAATATATTCAAGGGCAAGAACATATAGGAAAAGAATTAACGGAAACTCAGAATGAACGTTTTTTTGAGGTGTGGACGACAAAGGAAGCTTACGCAAAAATGTGTGGAACAGGACTTACAAAATCCATATTTTCGATCCCCCATAGTGATATCGTTTCAAAAATAATCTTGTTTGATGGGTATGTAGTTAGTTATGTGTTTGTAAAAGGAGAAAAGGCTTATGAGTAAAATTATCCATGAGCGTTTAAGTAGTATTAATAATTTGCAGGATTTATTTAGGATATGTTGTGGTAAAAATAATACTTTGCCATTAGTAAAAATTCGAAATAAAGATAAAATCGAGGAAATTTCTTACAAAATAGCATGGGAAGATGCGTGCAGAATAGCAAGTGATTTTATTGATAGAGGATACACTGGCGAATATGTTCCTTTAATAGGTGCCTTTAGTTATGAATGGCTAGTATTCTATATGGCAGTAACAATATCGGGAAATATAGTAGTACCACTAGAAAACGACAGTGAAGAATTTATATCTTACATTGAAGATTTAAATGTCAGTTTAATGTATATAGATCGAAAATTTGCAAAAAATGAAGCGATAATAAATAGCACAGAACTGGTATATAGCAACTGTGACATAAATGGATTAATAAATATCAGACAATACGAGAAAAGAATAGATGATATTAAATTGCCAGATATTGAAAATGAGCAACTGGCAATGGTTATTTTTACATCTGGAACAACAGGAAAAGCAAAAGGTGTTGTTCTTACACATAAAAATATCATTGCAGATACAAAATGTTGCTTGACATATATTGATGATATTCCAAGGGAAAGTAGTTGCACGGTTTCAATTTTACCTGTAACACATATGTTTGAAATTACAGTAGGAATATTAACAGCATTCTATTACGCAATTCCGTTGTGTTATGGGGGAGGCTTAAAATACTTCTCAAAAAATATGAAAATGTTCAAACCAGACATCATGGTTATGGTTCCGTTAATAGTTGAAAATTTATATCAAAAAATAAATCAAAATACTACTACTAAGAAAAAAATACAGAGAGCAATGTTTTTTTCAAACATATTAAGAAAAATTGGTTTGGATTATAGAAGAAAAATATTCAGAGATGTACTTGAAGAATTTGGCGGAAATCTTTCTGTAATAATATGCGGTGGTGCTTATTTGAACAATGATATTATTAAATGGTGGGACGGAATAGGTGTTATTGTTAGATGTGGGTATGGGATAACAGAGTGTAGTCCAGTTGTTTCTTGTAATTATCGAAATAATAGTCGAAAAAATTCTGTTGGAAAAATATCCCCTGCATCAAATTGTAGAGTAAAGATTATTGATGATGAAATATGTGTGACTGGAGATATAGTATTTAAAGAATATTTAAACGATCCGACTGCGACAGAAGAAGCATTTGTTGATAATTATTTCAAAACAGGAGATCTTGGTTATGTAGACAAAGAAGGATTTATTTATATAACCGGTCGAAAGAAAAATCTTATTATTTTGTCGGATGGAAATAATGTTTCTCCTGAAGAAATAGAAGCCCATTTTACAGGAGAAGAAATAATTAAAGAAATAATAGTCACATTAAAACGATTTGATGATAAGGAATATATTACAGCTCTTATAAACATTGATGAACAGTGCGCAAATGAAGTAAATGACATAGATGAAGAAATACAGAGAATTGTGGAAAAGGTTAATTATAAACTTCCAGCATATAAGAGGATTAAGAAAATTGAAATAGTAGAAGAATTTGAAAAAACACCTTTAAATAAGACAAAAAGATACAAGTATCAAAAATAAAGGAGGCGGATTATATGTTTAATAAGATTGCAGAGTTTTTGGCAGAGTACTACGAAATCAACAAAGAAGATATTAAAATGGAGAGTCAGCTTGAGACAGATTTAGGATTATCTTCTTTTCAGCTTATTGAAATGTGTGCTGAGTTAGAGCAACAATCGGGAATTGAGATAGATGAAGATAAATTGGCAAGTGTAATCACAGTTGGTGATATCGTACGTTTATTAGAAGGATAAGAGGGTGTGAGGATGAATTCGTTATGGAGTAACTATAATGAAAATGTAAAATCAAAACCTGATAAGGTAATATTTAAAGAGGCTACATCAGGTAAGGAAATAAAATTTAAAGAACTTGAAATAGAGTCAGAAAAAGTTGCAGATTACATTGAGGCAAATAGTGTTAAATTTGGAAAATATGTAGGTGTAAGCTCAAGTAAAAAAATCAATTCAGTTGTTACAATGATTGGTGTGATGAAAACTGGTCGTGCATATATTCCAATTGACGATCGTATGCCACCAGAAAGAAAAGCATATATTCTTAGTCAGTGTGACAATAGTTATTGTAGTTATGATGAGGCTATGAGTGTAGATGTACCTCATGTAGAGAGAAACATTGAAGCGATAGGAATGGATGAATCTGCATATATCATCTATACATCTGGCTCAACTGGAACCCCAAAAGGTGTAGAAATTAGTTATTCAAGCGTTATAAATACAGTTTTATCAGTTAATGATAATTTTAGTGTTGATAGCAATGATGTACTTATTAATCTTGCTCCTTTCGATTTTGATTTGTCCGTGTATGACATTATTAATGCGTTAATGATTGGTTCAAAATTAGTAATTACACAGGACGGAAGAGATATCGAATTAATAAGAGAAATGCTTATTAATGAAAAAATAACTGTATGGAATTCTGTGCCAATGGTTATGGAAATGTTAATAACATACTTACAATTTAAATATCCAAATGAAGAAATTCCAAGTATGAAGAACATTTTTTTAAGTGGAGACAAAACATATGTTAAGTTGGCTCATAAGATGAAGAAAGTATTCCCCAATACTGAAGTTGTTAGTATGGGTGGAGCTACAGAATGTGCTATATGGTCAAATTACTTCAAATTTAGTGAACTAGTAACTGAAGAAGAGATAATACCTTATGGATATGCTTTGGACAATCAGACATTAATGGTTTTAGATGAAAATCTTCAAAAATGTGAACCAGGCGAAGAAGGTGAAATTATTATTGGTGGACAGGGAGTTGCAAAGGGTTATTATAAAGATTTAGAAAAAACAAATAGATCGTTTGTAAATACAGATGAATTTGGAAGAGTATATAAAACTGGAGATAAAGGTGTACTCACAGAGCACGGATATATTAATTTCCTGGGACGTTTTGATAGACAGAGAAAGGTGCGTGGATATCGAATCGAATTAGAGGAGATTGAAAATGCATTAGAAGATATAACAGGACTTAGATGTGCTGTCGGAATAGTAAATGATAGCATTGTAGCAAAGGTAGTAAATGAATCAAAAATTAAAATAAAAGATATCGAAAGTAAATTAAAAACAAAACTTCCACACTATATGTGTCCAAGTAAAATTGATTTTGTTGACAGTATCCCTGTTACTAAAAACGGAAAAGTGGATTATAAGTTGATTTTTTGTAATGAGGAATAGGCAATGTATGTAAATGATTTAAGTAGGTTATTAGGTATTAATAAAAATAATTTTAAAAATCAAGAATATGTTTTACAAGTTTGTACTGAGTATTCAACTTTAGATATTTCCTTTGATGAACTAAAAGAGATAATTGAGAAATCAATAAAAGAATCAAAAGTATTTACAACAGTAATGCAATTTGATGAACTTGGAAAGTTTATTCTTAATAATAAATCTTTTGAACAATTAAACATTATAGAAAAAGATATTACCAATGAGGATTCAATTGTAATTGAAGAAGAAATTAGAAAAGATGTTAGTTGGTTAGAAGAGGATAGCTATCTGTATAGATGTGTATTGGCTAAGAACTTACAAGGAAATTACGTACGTGTGTTTTTAGCATTTCACCACAGTATAATGGATGGAGTGGGAATCTTCAATTTCCTTGAACGTATTCAGAAAAGAATAGCAGGCGATGTTGTTGATACATACGAAGATGGTAACGAACATACTTTTTTAGATGAAATAATAGAAAAGAACGGAAATTACTGGGAACCTAAAATCAAAAAATATGAAGATAGCATTTGTACAAAAGCAATAGAGAATTTAGGCACAATAGAGCTTGTGTTCACAAAAGAAGAAAACAAGCGTATTAAAAATGCGAAAAAAGATATTATGATGGCAACATTATTGGGAATTGCCAGAACATATCCAATTTTTGATTACAATAATAGCTCAGACATTATTATTGATTTTGCATCTAATTTGCGTAAGAGACGCACTGTAAATGAATTGGGGATGTATGTAAACATTATGCCAATTTTTGCTGATAAGCTTTTTGATAATACGCTGAGTGAAGCTGAATTAGTACTGAGGAAATCTTTAATAGGAATATTTAAGCATGTTGAATATCCTGTAAATGAAGTTGGAAAAACATTTTCAAATATTATGTTTTCTTACGTTCCATTATCACAGTATAAATGTTTGAATAAATATTTTGTTGAGGATAGGAAGTTTACTTGGTTAGATACTGGACGAGGTCCATATGATTTTGCATATTCATTATTCGATGGAGAGGATTATGTAAGGTTACGAATTGACTACAAAATAAATAAATTTAGTCATGATGAAATGCAAGTTTATATCAAATGGTTAAAAGATTATGTTGTTAATTATCTTACAATGGAACAATCCAAGAAAGATGAAACAAAATTATCAGAGTGGGTTCCAGAAATATTTAACAGAAGTATTATTCAAAACGAATTAAATGATGTATCTTTTGAAGAATTATTAAATGATACATTTAATAAAAATTTAAATAGAGTTGCGTTTACCGATGGAACTAACTCTATCACATACGGAGAAGTTGCACATAGCATTAAGAAGATAGCAGCTGAGTATGAAGAAAGAATAAAAGATTGCGAAGTTATTTTCATATATGGAAAGCCTAATTTAGAGATGTTTGTAATCATGGTAACCGCAATATATTTAGGGATTCCTTATATCTTTTCGGGACCAAAGATTCCAATTAAAACAGTTCAATACTTGAATAAAGAATTTAAAAATATTTTCTTCTCTAATACAGAGTTAGATGAAATAGAGGTGGAACCATACCCTAAATTAGTATACGGAAAAACAGAAGAAATATGTTTCGATAATCCAGGACATGATTTACTTACATATTTCTGTACATCAGGTACAACTGGAGAGTCAAAGATTATTCCTGACAAAAGAACAGGAATTGCTAATCTTATCAATAATAAGTCAAATACATATATTGAAGAGGGCGATACATCTCTACTAATATCTTCTGTAACCTTTGATTTGACAATTGATCCTATCTACAGATCTCTGTTAAAAGGCGGAACAATAGTAATAGTTGAGATTGAGAAACTATTTAATAAAAATTATCTTTTAGATTTGGTAGAAAAAACTGGAGCTGATACTTTATTAGGAACACCATCTGCTTTATCGGGAATATGTAATGAGGTATATAAAAAGCTAACAAAAGTTGGAAGTGTTGGTGAGATATTAACAAAGTCATTAGCGAATAGATTAAACTCATTTGATAACATTAGACTTTTCAATTGTTATGGTCCAACAGAAGCAACTTGTTATTGTCATTTAGTAGAAATAACAGGTGAAACATACAACGATATTGAGCAGGAAGTTTCAATTGGATATGTAATAGACGGAATGGAATCTATTATTGTTGATCCATTCGACTGTGAAATTCCAGATGGTCTTCAGGGAGAAATGCTTTTAGCTGGAGTAGGTGTATTAGATGACTACTATAACTACAAGGGAACAGACAAAGTATTCACTAATGTATATGGAAGACACTGGTATCACTCAGGTGATATGTGTAGAGTTAAAAATGGCTTATATTATTACATTGCGCGAAAAGGAAAGCAGGTAAAGATTAACGGCTACAGAGTTGAGTTATCGACAATCGAAAAGAAACTTGAGAACTATCTTACAAGTGCATTTAAATTAATGCTAATTAATGGAATTTTGGTGGTATTCCATGAAGGTGAAATAGTTGATGTGCAAAATAGAATGCTAAACGAATTACCATCATATATGGTTCCAAAGAAATTTATATGTGTAGAAAAACTTCCAACAAATAAAAATCAAAAAGTTAATACAAAATTGTTGGAAGAGATGTACAAAGAAAATGCAAATACATACGTTGACTATTCAGAAATGAATTCAATTGAAAAGTACATATATAAAATATTTGCTGATATTTTAGGAATAAGTAATTTTGGGTTAGATGATTCACTATATGAATTAGGAGGGAACTCTTTCACAATTATTCAGATAAGTAACAAACTGAAAGAAAAATATTCTTGTATAGATTTTGAAATCGTTATGGAGTATATGAACGTTAGAAAATTGGCGAAGTATATAAGCAAAAACCAGGATCTCAGCGAAAACTATAATTTTGTTTATGACATTGTCGACGAGTTTAAGGTTAATAATATGCAGAAGTCAATGATTCTTAAACAAATAATGAATCCTAAAGACACTTCATATCATATTGGAGCATTAATTAGTGTAGAGAATATGAAAGTGACAATGGAAGAGATTATGGACTACTGCAAAAAAGAGAATGAATTTCACTATAACGTAGCTTACCATGATAATGAATTCTATTTGAAATACAGAGAAGAATTTAAACCAGCTCACAATAAGATAGAGATAAGTAGGCTTGATGAGATATCAAATACAATAGTACCTTTTGATTTATTTAAGGATACGCTTATCAGATATAGTGATGTGGTGATTAACGGAGAATTAAAATATTATTTATTCGAAATGCACCATATTATTTCTGATGGATTTACATTACAGAGTGCATTAATTGAATTGTTGGACAATAAAAAAGCCGACAAGCGAGTAGCACTCTGGTCAGCATTAGAATATTTTGCTGAGAAAGAAAAAAAATCCATAGAGGAAAGTATAGCCTTCATTACAAATTTAAAAGAAGCTAAGCCTTCAAAGTTTATAATTCCAAAACAGGATAAGACAGTTCAAAAGCACTACAAATTTGATAAAGATAGTATTAGTACATTACTTAAATGTGTTAGGGAAAATTCATTATCTGTGCAGTCTTGTATAAGTTCATTGATTGTAAATGCATTAATTGAATGTAAATACATCGATGAACAGGACAAATGTATTGTTGGTACACCAGTTAATTTGAGAAACTGTGTAGAACTTGAAAATGCGTATGGTCCATTGATTCAAATGCTGCCTACTATAGTTACATCTGGAATTGATGCAAAGTCTATGGAAAAAACAAAAAATGCTATTAGTGAAACATTAAAAAATAAGTTCGTTCCATATGATCATATTGTAAAAGAATATGGAAAGAATCTGTTCGAATTGGTTATAACATCATTTAGAAAATATGATAATTTATCTAACGATGAATATAATCAAAACATTGCAATTTACCCTGATAAATTTGGAAGCACAATGTTTATTTATGAGGGAAATAATGAAATTGAATTAGTATTGTCCAGTTATTATCTCGATTATGAAATGATGGACAATATAATAAGTAAAGTAAAAAACAAAATAAAAAGCTTAGGAAAGGTAGAATAAGAAAATGAGAAATACAGTTGAATGTTTATGGAAAGAAATTTTAAATAACGAGGAAATCGATGAAAACGCTTCATTTTTTGAAAATGGCGGAGACTCATTAAAGGCAATGAAAATGTTACAGAGATTAGATGAAGAGAACAATATCAAAATGGATATGATGAGTTTTTTTCAGAACCCAACAATTGACAATATTTGTCAGAGTTGTGAGTAATTAGTAGAGGTAAGTATTTGATGGATACTATATTGAAAAAGAATAGAATGATCAAGTTGAAGAGTGGGACAACAGACAAGTCAATAGTTTTTATTCATGATGGCTGTGGCGAAGTAATACAGTACCTCGAAATATGTAAAGGTATAAGTGAAAAGTATTCTGTATATGGAATGAGATACGGAATAGAGAATTTAAATTATTCTGCAGAAGTGCATGAAATAGAGAAAATGGCAGAATATTATTTGAAGTTGTTAGAATTAGAGGGTATAAAAAATATATATGCAATTCTTGGTTTTTGTATTGGGGGAAAAATTGCATTTGAAATGTGTAAGCAGTTAAATCAAGAGGTTGAACATCTTATACTTTTAAATGCTATTCCACCAAATCAAAGTCGAAAAGAAAATGATTTTGACTTTGACATGGAATATAGTTTTATAAAAAAGAGATGTTTATTTTTTTATTACAGAAATAAAAAAGAAAAAAATACAGAAGATTTATGGAAAAACTTTTCTGAATATCTTGCAAAGAGAAAAGCAGTATTTTTTGTTATGAAATTAATGCTTCCGGCGTATATAAAAAATATTATTATTCATTTTCAATGTAAGGATAGTTCTGAAGAAGTAATCAAGTATATTAATTTAGTACGTGGATTCGAAGAGACTCATTACCGTTATAGCGTTGATGAGATGTTGACATTGACAGATGTAACGTGTTTTTATGCTAAAAAAGAAAGCGCATACAATTATAATAAATGGGATAGTGTTTGCTCAAAAATAAAATTCATTGGTGTTGATTCAGACCATATCAATATGATATCGCCGCAGAGTATTAATTTTATGAATGAGCAAAGACTTAGTGCGATATGGGGATAAGGATATGTCCCAATAAAAATGAAAGGAAAACGTACATTAATTTAATGTACAAGGTGTGTTTATGATTCATGTTGAAGATTTATGGAAAAGTTATTCAAATGCGTCTGGAAAAATTGATGTATTAAAAGGCATTTCAATTAACATTCCAGAATCGAAGTTCGTTACAATTTTAGGACCAAGTGGTAGTGGTAAGACAACATTATTGAATGTCATTGCTGGATTGGAAGGGTTTGATAGCGGAAAAGTAATTTGGGAAGAGGATTCTATTGGTGAATTAAAAAAAAAGAAATTAGAGAAGTTACGTGTAGAAAAATTAGGGTATGTATTTCAAGAGTATTTCCTATTGAATAACCTTTCTTTATTAGAAAATGTATATTTAGCTGCTAAATTAACTAATAATACAAAAGAAGATGCTAAAGTCGCATTGAAATTAGTTGGACTAGATGATCATATTCACAAATTACCGGACCAATTATCTGGAGGACAGAAGCAGCGTGTTGCAATAGCAAGAGCTATTGTAAAGAAGCCCAAAATTCTTATTTGTGATGAGCCAACAGGTGCGTTAGACACAAAGAGTAGTTGTATGGTTCTTGAGATAATTAAGAAAATTCAAAAAGAGCAAGGAACAACCGTAATTATGGTTACTCATAATGAAAAAATCGCTAAAATATCAGACTGTGTAATTTCATTAAAAGATGGGCAGATTAGAAATATAGAAGATATCAATGCGGTTGGAGTATCAGAGGTGGATTGGTAGTAATGGAAATAACTAAGTTTTTAGGAAAATCTATTTTAAAAAATAAAATATTAGTTATCGCAGTTATTGTACTTTTAAGCAGCGTTATATTTTTGTTTAACTATTTATACTTAGGAGTTTTAGACGTTCATAATAACTATGAAAATATGAAGAAAGGGTCTGAGATTAGTAATTGTCAGTATATTCCTATGATAGAGCTTTCAGATGAAGAAATGCTTGATATTGTAGAAGAATATGATATTCCAATGTCTGATATGGAGAATGATGATGTAATTGAAAAATATGATGTAGACCTTGATCCATACTACGAGGATTGTTTAGATGATATCAAAGATAAATACAATTTTGAGTATGATGATTTTAGATATAAGGTCTTGAACTATGATGGAAAAACATATTTTTTTACATGCTATAAAGGGAATATAAATAATATTTTTTTTACAAATGATAAGAGCCTTAAAAGCGGAGAAGTATTTATCACAAATGATACAAATGCTTCTCTACTTGAAGTAAAAGATAGAGAATATTGTGTTGTAGGTGGATGTTCAAGTATAGATCTTATACAGTTATATGATATAAAAAAATCACAATCTAATTTAGCTATGGATAATGTTGGTGTTTTCATGACATCAAAAGATTATGAAGAAATTGATGTAGAAGAACAACACTATTACAACTTAAAATTTAAAACAAAAGCAGATTATAATAAATTCGTGAACAAGTACGAAAATGACGCAATTTATTATAATGATACTAAAGACTATTTAGCTAATTTTGAAGACGTTATTGCAATGAATTTTAGATTATCGTACATCGCGATAATCGCATATTTAATTGTTTCAATAGTAATCTTTTATATTACATATAAGAATTTATTGGATTCATTAGATAAAGAATTTGGTCTGTTAAAAATAATAGGTGTAAAGACAAGATCAATAATGCTTTCTGTTACAGGTATATATTTAGGCATATTATTAATTTCCGGAGTGTTAGGAAATGTATTGGGACTTGTCACTCAAAATGCAATAAGAGAGCAGTTTAAGCCATTATACAATTTTGTATATTTAAATAACTATGCATTTGCTAAAGAAAGAATAGCATTTACACTGATTATTGTAGTTGTAATGTTGATTTTAATAACTTTAATGTTACGATTAAAATTAACTAATCAAATTTTAATTTTACTAAAAAGTGAAAGTTTATCAAAAAATAGTGCATTACTTCGTAAACTTAAGAAAGGTATGTCAAAACTACCATTAACTTGCCAGGTTAAAACATCGTTTGCATTGAAAAAGATAAGCAGAATATTAATTATCTTTATGGGTGTGCTTATTTGTACAAACTTCCTTGCAATTGGAATTGGATTGTACGAAAAGCAGTTAACTCAGGTAAATGAACTTAATGAATTAACAGAGTTTGAAGTAGCATATTATTTTGATGAAACTGGATATATCGATAATAAGAATGTAGCATACATTGAGCAAACAAACATAGAAACTTCTGATGAAAAACAGAAGATACAGATAGTTGCACTTCATAAAAAAGGAAATATATTTGTAAAAGAAATATACGAAAATCTTGAACCAAATGAGATAATAGTTCCAAAAAATATTGCATTTAATAACGATCTTAAAAAGGGTGATAAAGTAAAAATCACTATTAATGATAAGCAATTAGATTATAAAGTGGGAAAAATTCTAAATGGAAATTATGAACACAGATGTTATGTTGATTTAGATGCCTTATATGAAGATTGTTTAAAGGACGATTCTTATAATGTCTTCTATCAGAAGGAAAACGAGGATAAACTTGAACAAGATATATTAGATGATGCAATAAGAGTTGAGAAGCAGGAAGATTATAGACAAAATAATATAAACAGCTTTTCACAGATTTTAATGATTGTTGGAGTTCTTCTAGTGTTTTCAATTCTTGCAGTAGTTATAGTATTTTCATTAATTTCATCATTAAATGTTCATGATAGTATGCCTGATATTAAGATAATGAGATTTTTGGGATACAAAAAAGGAGAAATTCAGCGACTTACAATCACTACATACTTCCTAGTAATTGTAATAACAATGGTAGGGGGATATTATGCATTCCCTGCATTATGTAGTAAATTTGAAGAATTAATTAATGTAAGTAATTGGGACTTCTATTTAGGAGTTGATAGTAGCTTGATGATCTATGTTGTATCATGTATTGCTGTTATGATTAATTACTATTTTTGGATGTTGCTTATATATTTTATAAAAACAAAAAAATTAAAATAGGAGAAATACAAAATACACATGAAAATTATATGTTTGCATCATGCAGGAGGAAGTAGCTTTCTGTATAGTGGATGGGAGCAGTTGTTGTCGGGAAAAAGGATAGTGTCGTTAGATCTTCCTGGACATGGGAAGAAGATGGCACAGAAACCATTTCAACAATATAATGATGCGGTAGATTACCTGTATGGTGAAATATGTAAGGAATGTGACGAGCCTTACATTATTTTCGGACACAGTATGGGAGCAGAGATGTTACTTCATATTATAGAAAAGTTGGAGCGTTCAGAAAAACAATTACCAAATTTTATCATTCTTTCAGGGTTATCCTCCAAGAATGATGCACTCCCAGCAAGTAGGTTATCAGATGATGAATTGCTTAAAAAAATATACGAACTTGGCGGGATTCAAAGCGAATTATTGGAAACCCAAGAGTTCATCGAATATTTTTTCCCAATTATTAGAACAGATTTCAATATGATAGAAAATACTCCAGAATATAATCTAAATAAAAGCAAAAGCAAAAAATATAAAGTTATTTTATTTAATGGTTTATATGATACTTCTGCAATAGATGCAGAAGAAGAATGGCTTGAGTTTTTTGATGGTGAATGTGAAATATATCATTTTGAAGGAGATCATTTTTATCTCTCAAATAATAAAGAAGAGGTTTGTAAAATTATATCTTCGATATTCCAGTAAATGTTTTACCCCAACAACTGGACATGGGAATGTCATTACTGTTCAGGTCTGCGCTAGTGAGGCCTTTAGAGGATAACAAAGGAACATAACCGTCAAATTCCTATTAAAAAAACAAATCAGAGAGTTTATTTTTAATTCCTCACTGGTTATTTCATTATAAAACATCAATAAACTTTATCTTTGTTCAGTAGTCTTTTGAATTCATCCATTTAAACCTCATTATATTTATCAATTGCATTTTTGATTTAACACACAACTCTTATGAAGATATGAATACTCTCAATGATATCTGTGACTGAGTTCTCAGACATTTGCTTGAGCAGATGCAGTTGGAATCATCTACAAGATAGTTTTATTACTATATGTTTTTTATTGAATTATAAAGAAAGGTAATCAAAAAATAAAGTTTAAAATAAATGAGGTATTAAAATGATTTATGTGACATCGGATTTACACGGATACACACGCTTAAAAGATTCAAAGAAATGCTAAGCAAGGTTGGATTTTCAGACGATGATTTTTGTTTTGTACTCGGTGATGTAATCGACAGGGGCGAGGACGGAATGAAAATCTTAAAGTGGATGATGAGTCAGCCTAATATGGAGCTGATTCTGGGCAATAACGAGGCGATGATGCTTTCCTGCAAGTTCCTGTTTGATGAAATTACCGAGGAAACAATCAGCAAGCTTACAGGCAGTAAACTTGACTCATACCTTAACTGGGAGTGCAACGGTGCAAGACCGACAATTAATGCACTCTATTCAACCATAACAAGTGAAATTAAGTACATTCTTGAGTATCTTCACGAAGCACCTCTGTATGAAACGGTTAGCGTTGCCGGAAAGGATTTTCTGCTGATGCACAGTGATATTGATAATTTCAATAAAAAACTTTCAGAGTATTCCAAAGATGAATTTTTATGGATCAGACCGAAAATTGATGATAGATATTTTGATGATGTTATAACTGTATTCGATTGCGCACCGACAATTTTTTATGGAGAAAAATATATGGGCAAAGCTGTTATAACCGATACATGGATTATGTCGATACAGGTACAGCCTGCGGATTTTCACCATGTTGCTGAGATTGGACGATTTAAAGGAGTTCTATTTTTAATCAGCTTATGGATTAACAAAGTATTTAGTGTTTTCTAATGCTAAAATATGACAGTGTATTTCATATTACAATGTTATTATTATGTTTATTTGAAATATTTGTCGTATGGTGATTATCCTGATAGAAAATTTTAAACTATTATTAATAACGTTATTTCTATATACCGTAGTGCGACAAAGCATTGCGGTATTTTTATTTTCAGAAAAATACAATCTTTATCTAAACATATCTGTTTTATTACGATATGAAAACAAGTATGTTAGATTTCATGAGAACGCACGTGGATACATTCATGTGCGTTCTCATTTTGTATGGAAATGTGAATTGCATTTTATCCGTGCACCTCCTGTTCTGTTTGAGTGCAAAAAGTCAAACAGAATGGAGGAGTTTTAATGGATGAAAAATCCAAAAAGAAAATAAGTGTATACAATACTACGAATCATACATATGAACAGATTGAGGTTACCGATGATATTGCCACTGTTTATAAAAGAACAAAGTGGAATATAGAGGATAATGACAAGTCATTTTACGACCATGAAATCCAAATGAGCGGTTTGATTGGAGGAGAAAACAATGCTTTTGAGAATTTCAGAGAATTTGTTACCACAGAAAATTCAACTGAAAATCTTGTACTGAAAAAATTACTGGTTGATGAATTGTATAAAGCATTGAAAACCTTGGATGAAAATGATTTTAAAATCATCTACTATATTTTCTTTGATAACAAGACGGAAGAGCAATGTGCTGAGAAGATAGGTGTATCACAGCAGATGATAAGTAGAAAAAAGAAAAGAATTTTAAAAAATTTAAAAGAAATTTTGAAAAGTGGGTTGTAAAAATAAAGACTTCTTCCCGTATACAAGCGAGAAAAGCTGTTACAGCTTTTTATTGTACCTTGAAAATTTAATATCAGCACATCAGATACATTCCTTCTGCTGTTCGGTACGGACGAGCCATATGGGCGAACATATTTTATATATCTTTAGGACTCAGACATTGAAAGGCAAATTCAATGAAGGCGATGACAGGCAAAGGGGATAATGATACTTCCGTCAAGTCAAAAGTCGAGCGTGATAGAACCGTCGCAACCAAAGATGGCGGCTGTGGGAGATCCTCGCGGTGGTGAAATTCCAATGAGGCTATCAATGCAATAGCCGTCTGATGTGTTCCCGATTAGGGGAGATTGAGAATAAATACTAATCAAAAAGTAAAGGTCAGAACTTAAAATACTTCTATCTGAAAATAGCTGTTCTGACTTTTGCTTTGAAGTTAAAAAAGTCTGCTTTGATATTTAATCGTTACTCGCCAATTGATTTAAACAGATAAGCAGACGATTGCTAAAAAAACGATTGATAAGACAGCAAGTGCTTAATTGTGCTTGCTGTCTTTACATATCTACAGGAGGTAATAAATTTGATAGTTAAAAAAGGAGAGGTATATTACGCTGACCTCAATCCGATTATAGGATGTGAACAGGGCGGTTGCCGGCCTGTCATTATTGTTCAAAATAATACAGGCAATCTTTACAGTCCGACAACAATAATAGTTCCTGTTACTGCCCGCAAGAGAAAGAAAGCGCTTCCGACGCATATAAAGGTTAAAGGTGCAGGTCTGCCGAAGAAATCGATTGCTTTACTTGAACAGTTAAGGACAATAGATAAAAGCAGATTAAAAGAAAAAATAGGGGAGATAACCCAAACATCTTTGAACAAAATAGGTAAAGGCTTACTTATCAGTTTAGGTTGCTTTGAGAATAGGAGGTGCAAAAATGATTGGATTTGTTATAGGGCTGTTTGTCGGTGCATTTATCGGAGTTGCATTAATGTGTCTTTGCAATGCCGCTTCAAATGCTGATAAAAATATGAGCTTGAAAACAGAAAGGACGATGTAAATGATTGAAAGAATGGAAAACAGGGATTATGTTGATAGGGAACATATCATTGAATTAGAAGGACATAATGCCAAAATTTTTTTCTTGAAGCACAGCGATTCCAATGCACTGAAACAGGTAGAGGAACTTCTGATTGATGCATATGAGAACAGAGTGTGCAAAGGATTTGTTTCATAATAAAAATATCAGCCTTGCGAGTATAAAAACTTGCAAGGCTTTTTCACAAATTATCTTTGCATTTTACCGACATTGGTCTGGATATTACATTATATAATGGTATAATGTAATCAGAGACAAATCTCAACTCAGACTAAGAATAGTGTCGGTACAAATGGGAAAGAGAGGTTAAAATGATTGCTACAAAACCGACACAGGATAGAATGATGAAAACAGTTTACTGCTTATACAGAGTATCAACTAAAGGACAGGTTGATAAAAACGACATACCAATGCAGAAACAGTCCTGCCGAGAATTTGCTGAGCATCAGCCCGGATGGGTAATCAAAAAAGAGTTTCAGGAAAAAGGTGTTTCAGGGTTTAAAGTTTCGGCAAATGACAGAGATGCCGTTCAGGAGTTAAAGACAGCGGCGGAAAATAAAGAGTTTGACATACTTCTTGTATTTATGTTTGATAGAATCGGACGAATCGATAACGAAACCCCATTCGTTGTTGAATGGTTTATTCAGCACGGCATAGAAGTGTGGAGCGTCAACGAGGGCGAACAGAGAATGGACAGCCATGTTGACAAGCTGATGAATTATATACGATTCTGGCAGGCAAACGGCGAAAGTCAAAAAACATCAATGCGTGTAAAAACTCGCCTCCGTCAACTTGTAGAAGATGGAATTTACACAGGCGGATGTGCTCCTTTCGGGTACAAGCTTGTAAAAAGCGGTGTGGTTAATAAAAGGGGAAAGGAACTTCTAACCCTTGAAATTAATCCTATAGAAAAGGAAATGGTAAAAACTATTTTCGAGAAAACTGTCAAGGACGGCTACGGCTCATATGTAATGGCACAGTATGTAAATGACAGGAAAATACTTACGCATAACGGTGCAAAATTTCAGTCAAACACAATTAAGAGAATTTTGCAAAATCCAATCTACTGCGGATACTATAACCGAGGTGGAGTTACTTCCAAAAGAGTCAAAGAGCTACAAATAATTGATGATGTAGTATTTGATGAGGCGCAGAAAATTCTTGAACAGAGGAAGTACACTAACGAGGAGAAAACTCAACTTGCCCGAACGGCAAAATCTTCAACGATGCTTGGTGGTAACATTTACTGCGCTCATTGTGGTAAGAAATTATGTGCCAATAGTTTTGTGGATAGATATACAACAAAAGATGGCACAACTCATGACGGTGGCAGAAGATTTCGCTACCTTTGCTCAGGCAAAGCAATGAAACGCAACGAGTGTGACGGACAGTCGGTATATTCAGCCGCAAAGGTAGATAAGATTGTACTCGACGCCTTGCATAAATGCTTTGATAAAATCAAGGCTACACCAAAGGACGCATCTATTGAGAAGAAATACAGAACACAAATCTCGCAAATCAAGTCTGAAATCAAAAGGCTGAATAAGGAAACCGAAACTCTGAAAAGAAAGCTCGGCGAGCTTACAGAGGAAATTGCAAATTCATTGTTGGGCGACAGCAAATTCACTCCCGATGTGCTTTCAATGGCTATTGAAACTACAAAGGGTAAAATCGCAGACAATGTTCAGCGAATAGCTGAAAAGCAGAATCAACTCAATGACAAAGAAACCGATATGAGTAAGATTGATTACTACTATGAAGAATTTGTAAGCTGGGCTGACGAGTTTGATAACGCACCTGCCGAAAGGCAGAGAATGATAATCTGTAAATTGTTCAAGGAAATTTTGGTAGGCAAGGGATACTCAGTACAAATTCTTATGGACTCTTCATATGAGCAGTTTTTGATATAATTGACATTGACAATTTCAACTGATATAATTTAATTATAAAACAGAGTACAATAAGAAATTAATTGTTTACTACTGCATTTGACAGGTATATGAATATACACAGTCGAGAGCGCATGACTGTTAATCATGATGTCACTGGTTCGAGCCCAGTTGGGGGAGCCATAACAGAGTAGTTTTTATAGCTGCTCTGTTTTTTTGTTATCTAAAAGTTTGTCTAAATTACTATTATAGGGTTCTATGTCAATAGTTGGGGTAAACCCAAAAAAGATGAAAGGCTCTATGTCAATAGTTGGGGTAAACCCGAAAAAGAAGAATTGAAATGAACAAGCGATAGTAAATCAAGCTATCGCTTGTTTTTGCATTTGGTGAGAAAACATATGTAAAATACGGTTACGGAAACACTTGCCACAGGAGCAACGATATCGACGCTTATAAAGATGAATAAAGATGTGCTTACCAAAGGCAGGAATATCCTTTATAGGCTGTTCACGATAATCGTGAACCTTATCAGTTAATTTACCGCAACAGGGGCATTTATGAGGTTTTCTTTTTAATCGGCAGTTAATATGGATTGAATTATCAATTTCTTCAACTTTTTCTATATTAACATCTTGCAATCCTAAGAGCTTTTCGGTAAAATATTTGTAGAGCATATTTGTTTCTCCGCTTCTGTTTTCAGATACGCTCTAAGTAAAAGGGGAAAATAAGCAGTAATATTTAATATAAATCAAAAATTAAGGAGAGTTGAATTTTGGAAAAGGGTAGAAATTTGCGTAGCGTTAATACTGACGGAGGGGTGAATTTGCAATTCAAACTTTTGTCGGCAATCGGAATTATCATTATAGTTTCCGGACATTGTTATCATGGCGGAATGGAACTTGCTTATAACTGGTTTCCGCCGTATTCGTATAATTTGGCACTGTTTGTATTTATATCGGGATATTTTTACAAAACCGATTATGAAGAAAATGTCGGAAAATACATATGGAAACGAACAAAGCGGCTTCTTATTCCTGCGTATCTGTGGAATATATTTTACGGTGGTATGGTTGCATTTCTCGGTTTGTTTGGATTTACTATAGGTGCAAAGCCTGATTTATACAATCTTTTTGTTATGCCGTTTGTTGACGGTGAGGCTTTTCAATATAACCTCGGTTCATGGTTTGTGTACCCGCTGTTTTTTGTTTGTATAATAAATGTGCTGTTCAGAAAATTTTTGAAACTGATTCATCTTGACAATGAATTTATAGTTTTGATAGTGTATCTCGCAATCGGAATGATAGGAATTAACACCGCAATAGAAAATCCGACTGCAATTAACGGTATAGTGAAACTTTTTGGCAGAACAATGTTTTTCCTGCCGTGTTATGAATTCGGACGCTTTTATAAAGCTGTGCTTGAAAAGAAAGACACTCTCAATAATGTTGCGTACTTTGCAATTATATTTGTTGTACAGCTGATACTTTTAACTTTTTGCGAAAATTTGGAGTACACGCCGTCATCGTTCACTAATTTCAACAACGGTTTTGTAATTCCGTATATCTCGTCAATCACAGCAATTGCATTTTGGTTGAGAGTTTCAAGATTGCTTGTACCTGCCATAGGAAACAGCAAGCTTGTAAGGCTTATAGCTGACAACACATACGGAATTATGGTAAATCAGCTTGTAGGCTTTATGTGCCTAAAATTTGTATTCTACGGATTAAGCTGCATTACTTCAGGCTCATTGTTTGGTGACTTTAATGTTGCATCATTTAAATCAAGTATATGGTACTACTATCTCCCAAACGGTTTGCAACAGTGGGCTTTTGTATATCTCATATTTGGTCTATTTGTACCGATATTTATTAGCATTATTTTAAATAAAATCTGTAATATCGTACACTCTTCTTCTTACTTAAAAAAGATATAGTTCCTCTGAAACAGGACTGTAACAACAGTAAACTTAATTAAAGGAGATGCAATGAAACAAAGGTTACATATCAAGAGGTCTATAGTTATGAATAAAAAAAGTTGTGTTTCTGTTCTGCGTGGACGGTCTGACAGGTTTCAGACAAGCTATTGAAGCGGCTTTTCCAAATGCACAAATTCAGCGTTGTATCATTCATCAGATACGCTCAAGCACAAGGTTTCTCTTGTTAAGTGTTGACCTTTTGTGTGTTTGTGTAAAATTAAGTGCATCCATAGTGATGATTTTCTTTCAAATTTAGGTGTGGTAACTTAATTCTACTACGAAATCGTTTCTATGGATATTCTTTTTTATTCTTTCATCTTCATTTTACAATTTGCTAACCATAATTTATTATTGTTACCCCAACATTTAGAATAAAACCATAAAAAGAACAGGTACAATCGGAAATTGATTGTACCTGTCGGTTTTAAAGATTAAGTTTTAAAAGCTCTTTTGCAGTGATGTCAACAAGATGTTCGCATTTCTTTGCATTGTCGTTAATAATCGAATCAAAGCCGAAAGAACTATGATTTTCAGAGTCGGGATAAGTGATTTTTTCAATATTATCAAGACCTGCCTCATATGATTTCTGTATGGAAAATTTATGCGACTTGGTAGATAAACCGTTTTCCATAATCCATACTTGGTTTTCACTGTCAATTGCAGGGAATGTTATAACACTTGCGGCACCGTATTTAGTCAGTGACGGAATACCGACTGAAAAACGCTTGTCTTTAATTGCTTTGTAAAAACTTTCAATAGAATAGGAATTTTTGGCTTTTATGTTGTTGATCTTAACACATAAAGCCATTAGTAACCCCTTTCATTATGTATAAGATCAGTTTGTACCCCATACATTACCGTCTTTGTCAGTATATTTACCGGCAATAACCATAATAAGGTCAACAAGCCAGCCAATACCGCAAACACCGCCTGTAAGAAGCCAAATTACGCCTGTACCGATTTTACCTGTCAAAAATCTGTGTACACCTAAACCACCAAGGAAAAATGTGATTAAAATTGCACCTGCTTTACTCATAAACAATTACCTCATTTCTTTAATTTTTTGATTGCATATTTTTGTTTACAACTAATATAATACACATTAATGACAAGAATTGCAACTATTTGGCATAAAAGTCAATTTACTGGCAAGAATGGCAGATTAAGGAGAAACGGTGGTATTTGTAAATGATGTTTAACACACAAAGTTTGGTTTAATAAATTCAAAATTTAGGTCAACCCTTTTTAAAGGGTTGCGGGTTTGGGCAGAGCCCATTAAATAATAAAAGCGAACTGATTTGTAATTAAAACAAACAGTTGTAATTATATTGTAGAATAACCAAACTTTAGATTAATCAAGATTTTAATATAAAACAAAAGTAAAGACTAATGAGTGGCAGAAAGTAAGAAAGTTGCACTTGAGCAGTCTTAGAAAAAGATACTATAAAGGATGCAAAGGTTTTTGTGTGTGGCTAATTTGCCCTTGAAAAGAGGCAAATTAGTAGTTTTAGTAGCGTGCCTTTTCTTTTGTTGCTATCGCAATTTTTATGCTCTCGCCGTTATGTTCAAGCCGCCAAACGGCAAGCCATTTGGCTATCAAAATTTGCGACAGCATAAAGCATTTGTGGGCGTTGCCCACACCCACAACCTTTGAAAAGGTTGACCAAACTTTTATATTCGGGACGGAAAGTTTATCTTTTTCTTTACTTTGTTGCCCGACCGATAATTTCCTAAAACCTAATCCCACCAACTTTGACAAATAATAAAAAGCCGACAAACATAGTACAAAACTAAGTTTGTCGGCTGAATTTTTATATCATATTATGCTGTTTCGGACAATCACATTCTTGGTTCTTTAACTTCAAATGTAAATGTTTCCTGTGCGGTTTTGCCGTCTGCATCCTTTACTTCTACAAGTACAGTGTGCTCACCAATTTTTAAAGGTGTTCCTTCATAATAAAGGCTTTCCATATCAATAGCGAAATCAGCGCTTTCGGAATAATCCTGAACTAACAATCCGTTGTCAAGTGTGAACTTGTACTGGTACGGCGCTGTTCCAAAAATTGCGTTTGCAGATATTGTAAGAGTATTTTCAGCAAAGCCTATATAATCGACATCTGTATGAATACCGCAAATAACAGGGTTTTCACTTTCATATGCGTCAACTACCGTATAATTATACAGGGTTTCCTCTGTGCAATCATCAATAGCGTTATAACTCCTTACCGAAACATCATAGCTGCCACTTTCACTAAATGTATAAGTAAATGTGTTTGACTCAGATTTTTGCTGAACAACCTCGCCGTTAATCAAAAATTCATAGCTGAACGGTGTAACGCCCGAATACATTGTTGCGGTAAATGTTACAGGAGTGCCTGTCATTGCCTTTCCGGAATCATAATCGGCGCAAAAATTACGGATAATGTGTTCCAAAGCAGTACTATCTCTCTCAAATTCATACTTTCCGGCAATATGTAATTGAATAAGTGTAACATCTTCAACATTGGTTACACCGTTAAAATTAACATCGCCTGCATAATTTTGACTTTTATCAATTTCTGCACTTCCTGCCAGCGCATTCTGAAGAAGTGTTACATCGTTTACATCTACTTTAAAATTCCAGTCAACATCGCCTGTAATTATAGGTCTTATCATCGCAGAAGTTGAAAAGCACTGTGCAGCAAGCATACCCATTACAAGTGCGCCCGACAAAGCCGCTTTTATAATTTTTTTCATAATCCTCAAATCCTCTCTGATTTAACTTTTTATTCAAAACTATTAAAATATAATAATTTTATATCATAATTATATCATAATATTTTCAATATTATAAGTGCATTTTTAGCTGAAAACAATTTTGTGCTTTTGTGCATTTTTGTCAATAATATAGTGTTCACAATTTTGTAAACACTATATTATTGTCATTGTATTATATTATATAGCTTTAGACTTTTAACCTAATTTTACAAAATGTCCGTTTGCAAATGAGTCAGTAAATCCGGCTACATAGTATTGTATATCTAATACATCATTAACACTAATCTCACCATCACCATTAACATCGGCAACTAACATATCATCCGAAGTAAAATCAATATTACCTGATAAATAGCTTTGTAAATCTGTAATATCTCTTGAATCTATGTATCCATCATTATTTACATCGCCAACCATACCAATTCTATAAGAATATAGTTTTGTTCCCCTATCAAATATATCATTAACATTATCATTTGTAACAGTTTTTCCGGTACTATCAATTAACTTAATATTTTTTATATGAGTACTATTACCAGAATATAAGTCATTAATAGAAATATAATAATTTTTTCTTGTAATTTCTGAATTGCATAAATTACCATAATCAAAAGCAAAAGTTGCTTCCATTGGTGTAGTAGATAATCCAGAATAATTATAAGCTCCACCAGAATAATTAAACAATGTGTTTTGGGTATATTGTGGTGTAGTTATATCAGTTTCCGATTGACCTAATTTAAGTTTTATCTGATTTCTACAAGACTGTGATATTGTTACTTCTGCAACCAAATCTAAAGGATACTCTTCAACTGTAATTATATTGTAAGCATAATCATCAAATATGGGTTCTCTATTAGGAACATTTTGATTTGTAGCATTTGAAACTCTGTTTAAGGCATCATACATAACCCACATATATCCATTGTTACCATATCGTTCTCCCCAAGAGTTTACAATTTTAAATGCGCCTTTCTCATAATTTTGAATTATTCCATCTTCGTTAAGATCATATGAAATATTGTCATCATAGCCGACTATTGCCATTGCATGTCCGCTCCACTTATCATCTGGATCATAATGCTTTATACACACATATTGACCATTAAGTGCAGAATTGTATTGTGAAGATAATTTCATATAATCCCATTCACCAAAATCTGTTTGAAAAGTTAAGACATTTCCTGAATTTAATAAACTTTTCATAACATTTAAGCATGCAGATTTTGAATTAGTAATAGGTGTAGATGCTTCTACATCAGCAAAACAAAGATGTTCATAGTCACTTATACGGTATTGTAATGCTCTTTTCATTCCTTCAGTATCAAGATACCATGTACCATATTCTGCTCTGGTAGCAACTCCCGATGGAGCAAACTCAGAATACCTAACTGCTCCTTGATTAGCAAGCACTGAATATATTGTTGCATAAAGAGAACCTTTATTAATACCATTGTTACACAAGTTATATGTCCACTTTGGTGAAAATTGCTTAGTCGGATCATTTTTCGCATCCCAAGAATTCATTGACGCAACTTGATAGCCGAATTGATAATAAGTTGATGCCCACGCAGTGCATGATCCTACACTACCTTGATTACCAACACTTGGAAAGCTCTCACTTAAACTAAGGTCTACTGATGACGGTAATAAAACTGCTCCTGATGGAGCGTTCTCAGAATTTTCATCCAAAACAGGCGTTTGAGTATCTTTTATTGCTCCCATAGCATAATTAAGATTAAAGGGATTTGTTGCAGCCTTAGCGCTAACTGCTCCAACACTAAGGCTTAACATGGTTGCTAATGCTATACTTATAAATTTAATATGTCTTTTCATTTTACCCATCCTCACTTGTAAGTAAATAATTAAAAAATATCTATTTAGGAAAAGTTAAATTATAAAATTTTGTGTCACCTCCAAATAATAAAAAGTTTAGTTTAACTGTATACAGCAAAAATTATATACATTTCACACAATGTTTTTAAATTGTGATATTAATGTATTTATTATTACAATATCATTATATCATATATTTGATTATTGTTAAGTACTTTTAATTAATTTTGTGATAGAAATTCACATTATAAATTTGTGCAATACTTATAATAATATAGTGTTCACAATTTTGTAAATTAAAGAATATGCTAAATTCGCATAATATATTGCGTAATCTATAAAATGCAAAAATTTTTATATATCAGATTTAGAAAATGCAACCGTTTTTAACACACCTTGTTTGTTTTAGTTGGTTGTTCGCTCATATTTGCTGTGCTATACTTAGGCTATGAAGGGTGTGAAAAATATGATTGGTATGAATTTAAAGGCGCTGCGCAAAGCAAAGGGTTATTCACAGGAAGAAGTAGCGGAAAAAATTAATGTTTCCCGTCAGTCTGTGGCTAAATGGGAGAACGAAGAGAGTATTCCCGATGTTATAAAATGCAGCGAACTTGCTAATCTTTATGAAATATCGCTCGATGAGCTTGTACACGATAAAATATCCGTTGAAGAGGAATCGACAAATTCGGAGGACGGAAAATATGTTTTCGGCATTGTAAAAGTAGGCGAGCGTGGTCAGATAGTTATTCCTAAACACGCAAGAGATGTTTTTGACATTAAACCCGGAGATAAACTGCTCGTTGTCGGGGATATAAAGCGTGGCTTGGGAATAGGCAAGGTAAGCCGTTCTATTGCAAGTGATTTTGTGTTTGAGGAATGAGGTTTTATTTATGTTAGCGATAAAAACTGAAAATCTTACAAAAAAATACAAAGATAAAGTTGCGGTAAATTCAATTAATCTTTCTATAAATAAAGGCGAAATTTACGGGTTGCTCGGCGTAAACGGTGCGGGCAAGTCGACAACAATAAAAATGCTTTCGTGTCTGATTAAGCCGACAAGCGGTGACGCTGTGCTTAACGGATACAGCATTGTAAATGACAGCAAAGATGTTAAGAGAATTATTAATGTATCACCGCAGGAAACCGCAGTTGCGCCAAATCTGACCGTAAGAGAAAATCTTGAGCTGATAGCTGAAATATACGGCTTTGAAAAAGAAACGGCGGTGCAGAAAGCGCAGAATATGATAGCTGATTTTGAGCTTGCGGAAGTTGCAAAGTCAAAGGCAAAAACTTTATCGGGCGGCTGGCAAAGAAGATTGAGCATTGCAATGGCGCTTATAAGCGACCCTGAAATTTTATTTCTTGACGAGCCGACTTTGGGACTTGATGTTTTGGCAAGAAGAGAATTGTGGAATAAAATCAGCGCTTTAAAAGGTAAGATTACGGTAATCCTTACAACTCACTATCTCGAAGAGGCGGAGTCGCTGTCAGACCGCATAGGTATTATGGTAAAGGGAAATCTTGTGGCTGAGGGTACGGCTGACGAACTTAAAAACAGCGTTAATGCCACATCTTTTGAAGACGCTTTTGTGAAAATTGCGGAAGAGGGTAAATGATTATGAAAACTTTAGCTTTTGCGTCAAGAAATGCAAAGGAATTGCAGAGAGATGTTTTAACATCAATTTTCGGTATTGCTTTTCCTATTGTATTGCTTGTTTTGTTGTCGGTAATTAACTCAAGTATTCCGAAAGAGGCACATATGACCTTGTTTGAAATTAAAAATCTTACGGGCGGAATAAGCGCATTCGGACTTGTGTTTTTGTCGCTTTTTTCTGCGCTTTTGGTTTCAAAAGACAGATGCACGGCTTTTATTATCAGACTTTACGCTTCGCCCCTTAAGCCGAGCGGCTACATACTCGGTTATACAGTACCGCTCATTCCTATGGCTTTATTGCAAACACTTGTTACCTGTTTGTTTGCGCTGATTTTCGGTTTATCTTTTTCGGCAAATATTTTGCTTGCGGCGGTTGTAAGTATTGTTCCTGCTTTTTTATATATTTCAATAGGGCTATTGTGCGGTACGGCATTTAGTGATAAAATGGTAGGTATAATATGCGGTGTGGTACTCACAAACCTGTCGGCATGGCTTTCAAATATATGGTTTGACATTTCGCTTGTAGGCGGTGCATTTTAAAAAATCGCAGAATTTTTGCCGTTTATTCATTGCGTAAATGCTTTAAGGGCAGCGCTTGAGGGCAATTATTCGCAGATAATACCCGAATTACTTTGGGTATTCGGATATGCCGCAGTAATTTTTGCTTGTGCTGTATTGCTGTTTAACCGCAGAATGAAACAGGATAAGTAAGGAATTTGCGAATGAACAAGGACACTCTGAAAAGTAAAAAACGATATGACTTAATTGATTCAATCCGTGGCTTTGCCGTTATTAATATGGTTGCGTTTCACGCATTGTATGATATTTTTATAATATACGGCGACGGCTCTGCTTTTACAAACTCATTTTTTGCCGTATGGGAACGCTTTATTTGTGTATCGTTTATTATTATTTCGGGAGTGTCTTTTAATTTTTCAAATCATACGGTCAGAAACGGAATAATAGTGAGCTTATGCGGTTTTGTTGTTACAGCAGTTACTGCAATAGCTATACCAAGTCAGGTTGTTTGGTTCGGAATACTGAATTTATTGGGTATTTCAATGCTTATATGTTCGGCACTGAAAGACTTATTTAATGCAATTCCTACTGTAGTGGGTGCAATTTTGAGCTTTATGCTTTATGCCGTTACATACGGAGTTCCGACAGGCTACATAGGTTTTTTGGGAATACCGATTATTGAACTGCCGTCTTTTTTGTACGAATATAAATATCTGTCATTCTTGGGCTTTCGTTCGTATGATTTTGTTTCAAGCGACTATTTTTCGATAATTCCGTGGCTGTTTATGTTTGTGTTCGGAATATTTTTATGGCGTATAATAAAGAAAATAAAATGGGAGAAATATTTTTATTTTAAAATTCCAATATTAAATGTAATAGGAAGATACAGTCTTATAATATATCTTTTGCATCAGCCTGTAATAATGCTGATTATGACAATTATTTACGGGTATTAATAAGCAAATAATAGCTTTTGATAAATAATATTGTGCGGTTGAGGGGTCAACCGCCTTTTTTTATTGACTTTTTTACCAAAATGCGGTATTATGATAAATGTATAACTTTAGCTATGATTACAAGGAGGATGCCTGTGCTTGATATGACGGTAATTTACGATTTAGCCATTGTTGCGTTAAGAATATTAATGCCCGTATATGCTATTATAATTGTATATCAGTGCTATGCTGCAATGCGTCGTCGCAGAAGGCCCGAAAAGCCTCTTGTTACACTTTACAATACAGTTACAGGACTTAAACTTCCTGTTATTTTCTGGGAAAATTCAATCGGCAGAAGCAGGGCAAGCGACATTGTCGTTGATGACCCTGCCGTTTCAAGAAATCATTGCGTTCTTTTGAGAAGAGCCAGCGGCTGGTATATCTGCGATACGGGTTCAAAAGGTGGTACATATGTAAACGGCGAAGAAGCTGTGGGCAGAACCAGAGTGCTTATTGACGATGTTATCAGTGTGGGCAATTCGCAGTTTCAGTTTTTGCGTGGCGAAGATTATGACGAAAATCTCCGTTACAGTTGGTTTTTTAAGAAAGCCAACAACAAGCCTGCAATGAAGTCGTGGAAGCTTATGCTTTTAATCACGCTTTTCCATTTCTTTATGTGCGTAGAGGCGGTATTTTGGCAGGACGGTACCAACAAGTATTCACCGCTCGTACTTTTCGGATGCCTTGCAGTGGCAGAATGGACATTTTTCTTTGTTTCTTCAAAGGTACTTAAAAGGGTGAGTTTTGAACTTGAAAGCCTTGCGCTGTTTTTGACGGGCGTGGGTGTAATGCTGCTTGTGCGGCAGGTAGAGAGGTCGGCTTATGTACAGCTTATTGCCGCAGTTGTGGGAATGGCGCTGTTCTGCGTAATAATTAAGTTTATTGAGGACCCGGACAGAACTTCGTCAACAAAATTAAGATACGGACTTATGATTGCCGCAGTAGGACTGCTCGGCGTGAGTATAGTGTTCGGCAAAATAACTTACGGTGCGGCTAACTGGATCAGCATTGGCGGTATTTCGCTTCAGCCGTCCGAAATAGTAAAAATCATATACATATTTATAGGTGCAAACACACTTGACAGATTACAGACAAAAAAGAATTTGTTTGAGTTTATTATATTCTCGGCTGTTTGTGTAGGATTGCTTGCATTAATGGGTGACTTCGGTACAGCGCTCATATTCTTTATGACCTTCCTTTTAATCTCATTTATGCGTTCGGGCGACTTTAAAACAGTAATTCTTGCCATTGTGGCGGCTGTATTCGGTGTGTCTATTGTGTTGCGCTTTAAATCTTATGTTCTCGACCGTTTTAAGGCTTGGGGACATGCGTGGGAATACGCAAATGACTTAGGTTATCAGCAAACTCATGTGCTTACATATATAGCAAGCGGCGGACTTTTCGGCGTCGGCATAGGCAACGGCTTTTTAAAGGGCGTCGGAGCGTCGGAGAGCGACCTCGTCTTTGGCTTGGTTTCCGAAGAAATGGGTGTAATTGTTGCAATTACTCTCGCCGTTGCGGTAGCTTGCCTTGTTATATATGCAAGAGCAATCACAACAAGAAGCAGAAGTACATTTTATTCTATTTCTGCCTGCTGTGCTGCGGGTTTGCTTGTAATACAGCTTTCACTCAATGTTTTTGGCGCAACCGATATTCTTCCGCTTACAGGTGTAACATTCCCGTTCATCAGCTGTGGCGGTTCAAGTGTGCTTTCCTGTTGGGGACTTATTGCATTTATCAAGGCGGCAGACGAAAGAACATATGCGGTGAAAAAATAATCTTACAAAACCGAATGAGGTATTGCTTTGCAGTACCCTCTGAATAAATCAGAGAAAGGACGGTGTTTGAATGAAAAGAGTATTACGGAGAAGTACGCTTATATTTGCGGTTACGGTAGCCTTTATCGGCGGTATGGGCTTTTTTGCCTACAAGCTCGTTGCAAATTCGGGCGATTGGGTAGATCAGCACTATAACTACCACATCGCAGGAACCGACGGACTTGCAAAGGCAGGTACAATTTATGACCGCAACGGCAATATTCTTGCTCAAAGTGTTGACGGAAAAAGAGTTTATAATGAAAACCAAAGCGTCAGAACTTCGCTTTTGCACACAATAGGCGATAATTCTTCTAATATTTCTACTGCTTTACAGAGCAGATACCGTTCCCAGCTTATCGGATATAATCTTATTTGGGGACTGAATATGCCCGATTCTCTAAGAAAGGGCAATGACATTAATCTTACGGTAGATGCAGACACCTGCGCAGCGGCTTACGATGTATTGTCAGGCTACGGCAAAGACGGTGCTTGCGTTGTATATAACTACAAAACAGGTGAGGTCATCTGTTCCGTAAGTACAAAGGCTTACGATCCGGAAGCGCCTCCCGAAATTACCGAGGAAAACGAAAAAGACTACGAGGGTGTGTATCTTGACAATACTATTTCTTCAACCTATGCGCCCGGTTCGATTTTTAAGATAATTACTTCTGCCTGCGCTATTGAAAATCTTCCCGACATCTACGACCGTACATGGTATTGTTCGGGTAAGGAAGATATCGGCGGAAGTGATGTAACCTGTGTTGAACCGCACGGTTACATAAACTTTAAAGAGGCAATGTCACATTCCTGCAATATTGTTTATGCGGAACTTGCGGTTGAACTCGGCGAAGAAAAAATGACTGCCACCGCAAATAAAGCCGGCATAAACAGCAGCTTTAAGGTGGATGACAACGAAACCGCAAAGGGAAATTACGATGTAAGCGATGCAAACACAAACCAGCTCGGCTGGTCGGGCGTCGGTCAGTACAATGACAAAGTAAACCCAATGCAAATGGCTGTTATTTGCGGAGCAATCGCAAACGGCGGCAAAACAAAAGAACCGTATATGATAAAGGACGGTTCAATTCTGGGTGTGCTCGGATTGGGCGGCTCGGACAGTACAAACGAACTTTTCAGCAGCAGCACGGCAGAAGCGCTTGACGATATGATGCGCTTTACAATGACCGATTACTACGGCGACGATCTGTTTGGCGGACTTACGATATGCGCAAAGACAGGTACTGCCGAGGTCGGCGAGGACAAAGGCCCTAACGGTTGGATGGTAGGTTATGCAAAGGACGAGGATTGCCCTCTTGCATTTGCCTGCGTTGTGGAAGACTCGGGTTTTGGCTTTACCTATGCGGGCCCTGTTGTTGAGGCAGCTATGATACAGGCAGCAAAATCACTCGGTGCAGCTGCCGTACAGTAAAAAGAATTTATACCGAAAGGACATTTATATATGAATATTCTCAAAGCCTTGTTTGGCAATTACAGTAAAAAAGAATTAAAGCGAATTCAGCCGATTTGCGATAAGGTGCTTGCACTTGAGGACAAGTATGCGGCTATGAGCGAAAGCGAACTCAAAAATCAGACAGCTGTTCTCAAAGAGCGTCTTGCAAACGGCGAAACTACAGATGACATCTTACCGGATGCCTTTGCTGTATGCCGAGAGGGTGCTTGGCGTGTACTTGGTATGAAACATTATCCGGTACAGATTATAGGTGGTATCGTACTTCATCAGGGCAGAATCGCCGAAATGAAAACAGGTGAAGGTAAAACGTTGGTTGCTACACTTCCTGCATACCTTAACGGTCTTACAGGCGAGGGTGTACATATCGTAACAGTCAACGATTATCTTGCACGCCGTGACTCCGAATGGATGGGCAAACTTTACAGATACCTCGGACTTACCACAGGTCTTATTGTTCATTCACTTGACAACGAGGGCAGAAAAAAGGCATACGAAGCTGATATTACATACGGTACAAACAACGAACTCGGATTTGACTACCTCCGTGATAATATGGTTGTTTACAAGGAGCAGAAAGTACAGCGTGGCCACGCTTACGCAATTGTCGACGAGGTTGACTCAATCCTTATTGATGAGGCAAGAACACCTCTTATTATTTCAGGTAAGGGCGACAAGTCAACAGATTTGTATGCAAAGGCAGATAAGTTTGCCAGAACTTTAAAGGTTCAGCGCTTTGAAGAGCTTGACTCCAAAGAAGATATGGAGGATTACTACGCAGAAAACGACATTGACTATGTTGTAGACGAAAAGCAGAAAACAGCTACACTTACACAGAACGGTGTTAAGAAAGCCGAAGAATTTTTCGGCATTGAAAACCTTACAGACCCGGAAAACCTTACAATTCAGCACCATGTAAACCAGGCTATCAAGGCTCACGGTATTATGAAACTCGATGTTGACTATGTTGTTAAAGACGGCGAAGTTATCATTGTTGATGAATTTACAGGTCGTTTTATGTACGGCAGACGCTTTAACGAGGGCTTGCACCAGGCAATTGAAGCAAAAGAGGGCGTAAAGATTCAGAACGAGAGCAAAACTCTTGCTACAATCACATTCCAAAACTACTTCCGCCTTTACAAAAAGCTTTCAGGTATGACAGGTACTGCTCAGACAGAGGCAGAGGAGTTCCAGGAAATTTACAAACTTGATGTTGTTGAAATTCCTACAAACAAGCCTGTTCAGCGTATAGATCTTCCGGACTCCGTATTCAAGACAGAAAAAGGCAAGTTTAAGAATGTAATCGACCAGGTTGTAGAGGCTCACGAAAAGGGTCAGCCTGTACTTGTCGGTACAATTTCTATCGAAAAGTCGGAAGAACTTTCAAAAATGCTTAAAAAGCGTGGCATCAAGCACAATGTGCTCAACGCCAAACAGCACGAAAAAGAGGCTGAAATCGTAGCACAGGCAGGTAAGCTCGGTGCGGTTACAATCGCAACAAATATGGCAGGCCGTGGTACCGATATTATCCTTGGCGGTAACGCTGAATTTATGGCTAAAGCATCTATGCGTAAGCAGGGCTTTACAGATGAACTTATTGAAGAGTCAACAGGTCACGCAGAAACAGATAACGAGGAAATCCTCAATGCAAGAAAGACATTTGATGAGCTTAATTCAAAATATAAAGAAGAAATCAAAGAAGAAGCTGAAAAAGTAAGAGAAGCAGGCGGCCTTTACATTATCGGTACAGAGCGCCACGAATCAAGACGAATTGATAACCAGCTTAAGGGCCGTGCAGGTCGTCAGGGCGACCCGGGTGTAAGTAAGTTCTTCCTTTCTACAGAAGACGATCTTATGCGTTTATTCGGCGGCGACAGAATGAAGATGGTTATGGAGCGCCTTAATGTTGAAGAGGATATGCCGATTGACGCTAAGTTGATTTCAAATATCATTGACAGCTCACAGGAGAAAATCGAACTCCGTAACTTCGGTATTCGTAAAGATGTACTCCAGTACGACGATGTTCTTAACAAGCAGAGAGAAATTATCTACGGTCAGCGTGATCAGGTTCTTAACGGTGAGGACTTACACGATACTATCTATAAGATGATTGAAGATACAATTGACACAAGCGTTAAGCAGTATCTCCCGGACGGCCCTCGTGAGCATTGGAATCTCCAGAGCCTTAAGGATTATTATAAGGATTGGCTTATTCAGGACGAGAGCCGTTACGACTTTGACCTCGAAGACCTTGAGGATATGGAAGCCGAAGACATTAAGAATATGCTTATCGAAGATGCAAAAGCTATCTATAAAGAAAACGAGGAGCTTTTGCCGACCGAAACTATCCGTGAAATGGAGCGTGTATATCTCCTCAAGAATGTTGATACACACTGGATGGATCACATTGATAATATGGATCAGCTCAAGTCAGGTATCAGACTCCGTTCATACGGTCAGCACGACCCTGTAGTAGAGTACCGTATTGAAGGCTTTGATATGTTCGACGAGATGATTGAAAGCATCAGAGAAGATACAGTTAAGATGATGCTCATTATGCCTAAAAAGGTATATGAGGTTAAAAAGCGTCAGGACGCTATCGAGGCTGCAAAGCGTATGGCATTAAAGCAGGCACAGGCTGCACATCAGGTAGTTTTAAATAACGGCGAAGATGAAGAGCCTAAAGAAAGCCCGATTGAAATTGCTTTAAAGCGTGAGCAGGTTGCTCAGCCTACAGAAACTTCGGGCGACGGTACAGACACAGCCAACAAAACTATCCGTAAAGGCAAAAAAGTCGGCAGAAACGATCCTTGCCCATGCGGCAGCGGCAAAAAGTACAAGAAGTGCTGCGGTAAAGACGAATAATTTTACTGAAAATTAAACAGATAAAAAATTCCGATCTGCAAGGGTCGGAATTTTTTGTTGTCGGTTGTTTTTGAAAGCTTAGGTAATTATGGTTTAGCAAAATATTTCGCCGAGTAATTATAAAAGTTTGGGTTAAGTATTTTTCTACCCATAATCTAATAAAAATTTTTGTGAAATACAGTATATTAAATTATCATATTAATATGTTATTGTATTAATGTTAAAAAATTAACGGAATATTTTATAGTATCCTACAAAAAAATTTTTCCAATCGAAAAAGCATTGACTTTTTGCTCGAAAGGTGTCATACTTTTAGTATTAATGCGGTAAACAATAGCCTTTTGGCTTTTGTATAAAAAATTTAATGAAGGGGTTTTCTAAGTGGAAAAACTATTTAAACTCAAAGAAAACGGTACCGCGGTAAAAACAGAAGTTGTTGCCGGCGTTACCACATTCCTTGCAATGGCTTACATACTTGCCGTAAACCCAAGTATGCTTGGCGCTGCCGGAATGGACTCAAGTGCGGTTTTTGCTGCAACAGCAGTATCGGCAGCATTTGCTACACTTTTTATGGCATTTTTTGCAAACTATCCTGTTGCTCTTGCTTCCGGTATGGGACTTAATGCTTACTTTGCATACACAGTAGTTCCGCAGCTTGCATCACAGGGTATTACAAATCCATGGCAGGTTGCTCTTACAGCAATCCTTGTTGAAGGTATTATCTTTATTATCCTTTCACTTTTCAAATTCCGTGAAACACTTGTTAATAAAGTACCTAAGAACTTAAAACTCGGTATTTCGGCAGGTATCGGTCTTTTCATTACAATTGTAGGTTTAAAGGGTGCAGGCGTTATCGTTTCCGATGCTTACTATGACGGCACAGCTGTTCAGTCATCAACACTTGTAACACTCGGTGACTTAGGTTCCGCAAATGTAGTTCTTGCAATTGTAGGTCTTCTTATTGTAGCCGCTTTGTGGCACTTCAAGGTTAAGGGTTCAATCCTTATCGGCATCATTGTTACTTACATTTTCGGCATTATTGCACAGCTTTGCGGTTGGTATCAGGGCACTTCACTTATTCCTGATTTCTCAAACTATGCAATATTTGCTCCTGTTCAGAATATGGCAACAGAAACTTTATTTAAGTTCGATTTTACTTATGTAGCACAGAATGTAGTAAACTTTGCAGTTATTGTATTTGCATTCCTCTTTGTTGACCTTTTCGATACAGTAGGTACACTTATCGGTGTTGCACAGCAGGGTAACCTCCTCAACGAAAAAGGCGAGCTTCCAAGAGTAGGTAAGGCTTTAATGGCTGACGCCGTAGGTACTTGCGTAGGTGCTTGTCTTGGTACATCAACCGTAACTTCTTATGTTGAGTCAACAACAGGTGTTGCCGAGGGCGGCAGAACAGGTCTTACAGCTATGACCTCAGGTATTCTCTTCCTTCTTGCAATTCCTTTCTACCCGATTTTCCTTGCAATTCCGTCATTTGCAACAGCTCCTGCTCTTGTGTTCGTTGGACTTTTAATGCTTAAGAACATTACTCAAATGGACTTTGAGTCTGACATTGCCGACACAGTTGGCGGTTTCCTTGCAATCATTATGATGCCGTTTGCATATTCAATTGCAACAGGTATTATGTTCGGTATTATTTCTTGGGTTATCCTCAAGATCGTTACAGGTAAAATCAAGCAGATTCACCCTGTTATGTGGGTTGCAGCCGCACTTTTTGTAGTACGAATAGTAACCATAGTTCTTCATATTGCTTCTTAAAAGTCAATATTAAAATTTATGCTCCTGCAAAATGCTGCAGGAGCATTTTTTTGTTGTGAATTGTTACATAATATGATACAATAGAATTTAAGGCGGTGAATGCTTAATGATAAGCAAGTTAATATCAAAGCTCGGCTACACGAGATTTATAGCGTTGAGCTTTATTCCTGTAATTTTGTTGGGAACTTTCCTTTTGTGCCTGCCGATTTCCTCAAAGACGGGGGAATGGACAAATTTTATTGATTCGCTTTTCACATCGGTAAGTGCAACCTGCGTTACGGGACTTATTGTATTTGATACATTTACTCATTGGACAATTTTCGGACAGCTTGTTATTTTGGCAATGATTCAGATCGGCGGTCTTGGTCTTATGACGATAATAACAATGATTTCAATATTTTTGCGCAAAAAGATTAATATGCGTGAACGCAAAATGATGATGCAGTCATCGGGCAATACTCAAATTGACGGTACTTTAAAACTCGTTAAGAAAATAGTCGGAGGTACTTTTATTTTTGAGGGAATAGGTGCTGTATTACTTGCTTTTCGCTTTTGTCCGCAAATGGGTATGCTGAAAGGAATATACTACAGTTGTTTCCACGCAATTTCTGCTTTTTGCAACGCAGGCTTTGACCTTATGGGATTTCGCCAACCGTATTCTTCGCTGACTTACTATACAAATGATTACTATGTAAACATAATTATAATGTCACTTATTGTAATCGGCGGTATCGGCTTTATTGTGTGGAATGACATTTTAAAAAATAAATTTCATTTTTCTAAATATTTGCTTCATACTAAAATAGTTCTTGTTACAACGGCAATTTTGCTTGTCGCAGGCGGACTTGGCTTTTTTATTTTTGAATACAACGGCGAACTTGCCGACAAGACTGTTCCGCAAAAAATTGTAAACGCTATGTTTATGTCGGTAACCACAAGAACGGCAGGTTTTAATACAATTGACCTTTCAAATCTCTCGGATTCCGGCACATTGCTTTCGCTTATTCTTATGCTTATAGGCGGTAGCCCGGGTTCAACGGCGGGCGGTCTGAAAACAACTACAATAGCGGTGGTTGTGATTGCGGTATTTGCAATGGCGAAAGGCGGTGACGATATAAACACTTTTAAGCGCAGAATTGTGTCTGATGTGGTTAAGCAGTCGGCGGTAATTATTTTGATTTATCTCTTTGCGGTTATGCTTTCGTCAATGATTATTTGCAGCGTAGAGGGATTGGGTATGTCGCAGGTATTGTTTGAAACCGCCTCGGCGGCAGGCACTGTAGGAGTGTCAAAAGGCATAACAAACCAAATCTCGGCAATTTCAAAAATAATATTAATGATAATGATGTATGGCGGACGAATCGGCGGACTTTCGCTTGTGCTTGTGTTTGGACAAAGAAAACCCGAAGCACCTGTAAAGCGCCCTACAGAACAGATATTAATCGGTTAAGGAGAAACATTTATGAAGTCGGTACTTGTAATCGGAATGGGAACAATTGGAATTTATCTTGCACGAAAAATGCAGGACCTCGGCAATGAAGTAATGATTGCAGACAAGGACGAGGAACTCATACAGGAGCTTTCACCTGAATTCAACGACGCTTTTTGCGGTGACTGCTCGGCAGACGGAATTTTGAAATCTATAGGAGTTAATACTTTTGATTATTGCTTTGTGACAATCGGTGAGGATTTTTATGCCTCCCTCGAAATTACTTCCATTTTAAAGGAACTCGGTGCAAAGTATGTAATTGCAAAGGCTAAAAGGGCAAGACAGGTTGAATTTTTAAAGAAAATAGGCGCTGACGAGGTTGTATATCCCGACAAAGAGATTGCCGAAAACCTTGCGGTAAGATACAATGCAGACAATATTTTTGATTATATTGAACTCACTTCGGAGTATTCTATCTTTGAAATTCCCGTGGTATCATCGTGGGTTGGAAAAAAGGTAAAGGATGTTGATGTTCGCCGTAAACATAAGATTAATATTATTGCGGTAAAAAATGATAATGAACTTAATCTGAACCTTGGCGGCGATTATGTCTTTGATGAAAACGACCACCTTGTAGTGCTTGGCAAATCAAGTGATGTATTCAGTGTTGCATCAGATGTAAAAAGACCGTCACGATAATATGAATAAGGGGAACTCGGCAGGGTTCCCTGTTTTTGAAAGGATGTAAATATGATAATAGCGGCAGTTGATTTGGGCAAAGCAAGAACAGGTATAGCGGTTTGCGATAAGACAGAGTTTTTAGCGTCGCCGCATACGGTAATTTTTGAAAAATCACCCGAAAAACTTTTTGAAAAAGTGAAAGAAACCGTTGTGAATTTAAAGACTGAAATCGTGGTTGTGGGTCTTCCTAAAAATATGGACGGCAGTGAGGGCGAGAGTGCGCAGAACGCAAGAGCCTTTGCGGAGCGTTTACACAACGAAACAGGGTTGCAGGTGGATTTGCAGGACGAAAGAGGTACTACCATTACAGCCCACAACTTTTTAAACGATACAAATACAAGAGGCAAAAAAAGAAAAAATGTGGTAGACGAAGTTGCCGCAACGATAATTTTGCAAAATTATCTTGATAAAAGAAAGAACAGTAAGAATTATTAATTTATACAATTTGTATTTAACACATCTTTTAACATAAATGTTGAAAACTATGTGGAAAGTGTGAAAAGCTATGTTAAACGACTGTCAAAACTACAGCCCTTTTACAAGTAACACCCAATCTTTTACAGAAATGTAACATTTCAACAATTAACGAAGGAGTTTTCAACATAGGTGTTAATACTTGAATGTGGAAAGAATTTGATTACAAATAGTATAAATCTTGTGTCAAGGTATAATTTTCAACAAAAAATTTAAGAGAAAAATTTTGAAATGTAAGGGTTAAAGGCAAATTCAAAAAGGAAAAGAAATCGGCAAATGGAAGATAAAGAACTTGTGTTTGACCGTGAACACCATATATTGTATACGAAGCAGTGCAGGGAGGAAATTTTAAATAAAATTTCTCTGCATTATTCTGCCTAAGATGTTGAAAAAATATTCACAAAGGTTCAGCTTCAGTATATTGAATTTTTAAAAGATTACAGAACGGATTTAGGCGGAAAAAAGAATTTCCACAACGGCGCCGGCGAAAATTACGATTGTATTGCTCTGTTCAGTTATTATGTGGTGTGCAAAGAAAAAACATCTCTTGCGGAAATCGAGGAGATGGAGGGCAATTTGTTTTTGCCTGCATTTAAAAATTTGAAGTTTGTCGATTACAATAAACCGATATATAAAAAGCTGATGTATTGGTCTTTTGCTTTATCTAAAAAGAAGTGCGACAAGTGGGACGATTTTGATATGAATGTAGCTCCGTACAAAAAAGATGAGCCAATCTATTATGAATTTACAAAATGTCCGATTGCGGATTTTGCAAGGGAACATAATTTGCCGGAAGTGATGCCTGCAATGTGCAATCCCGACTATACCGCTATGGAGCTTATCCATGCAAGACTTGTAAGAAAAACAACCTGTGCAAACGGCTGTGTGTGCGATTATACAATTTGCGGAGATAAGGACGAAGAATACATAGACGATGAGGGTTACAGGAGAAATAAGTGAGGAAATGCATTTCATATACAATGTATTTTTTTAATTATTTCACTTAAGTTTATATGATAACCAATAATTTTCCTAACTTTTGATAAAGCCCCACATTTCAATGGCAAACAAAAAGCACTCTTTGAGAATTAACTCAAAGAGTGCATATTTTTTATTTGCTTTTAGCTGAAAACATTATTGAAAAGCATTACAGAGATAATTCCGCAGGTTGAGCCGAGCAGCATACCGCAAACTACATCTGTAAGATAGTGAACTCTCAAGTAAATTCTTGAAAAGCCAATCATAAATGCCAAGAAAAGAATTGGCAGGCAAGCCGCAGGCTGACATCTTAACAGCGCCGTTGTGGCAAATGCAAATGATGCCGTAGTGTGACCTGACGGGAACGAGTAGAACCTCGGTCTGTTTATAATCTGCTCCTCGTCCTCAAGAAGATGACAAGGGCGTGTCCTCTTTACAAGATGTTTAATAATGATTTCGCCCATAAGGTGAGCAAGGCAGAGGGCAAAAACAAAGTTAAAGCCTGTTTTTCTCCACTCCGGTACAACAAAGAACGGTATGCAGATCGCCCACCATACAAAGCCGGCATTTCCCAGTCTTGAAGAAGCTACCATAATTTTGGTTAAAGCAGGCTTGTGCATTCTGCTGATATTATATAGAACTTTGTTGTCAACTGTTTGAATCCGCCCGAACATAAAACAAAACTCCTAATCAACGCTGATACTGTTAAATTTCCAAAAGATGTTAATAATTTTAGCAAATAATTATTTTACTTTGAACAATATCCTTACACATCTTTATTATAGCACAAGAATTTTGTTTTGAACAGAGCTTTTATAAAATTTATCTTAATTTTATGTTGATTAAATGAGCGACCGACGGGATACTTTCACCCTGTCCCGAAGAGGTAGGACTCATCAACGCACCTGTTGCCATGAAAAGAATATTGTTGTATTTTCCACTGTTTACGGAATTTAAAATTTCCGAGCAAAATACCGAACCTGCACATCCGCAGCCGGAACCTCCTGCGTGAACATCCTGTCCCTCTAAATCAAAAATCATCATACCGCAGTCATAATGCTTTGGTTCAAGATCGATGTTTTCAAGGCTAAGCAAATCATAGAGCGACCTGCTGCCGACCAAGCCCAAGTCACCCGTAAAAACAGCGTCATAATCGGACGGCTTTGTATTTGTGTCGGCAAAGTAATCAATGAATGTCTGTGCTGCGGCAGGCGCCATAGCTGCTCCCATATTATTAGCGTCGGTTACGCCGAGGTCAACTATTTTTCCGGCCGTTGCCCGAGCTATGCAAGCGCCCTTTTTAGCGTTGCTTACAATGCAACATCCCGAACCTGTAACCGTCCACTGTGCGGTCGGTGTGCGAACTCCGCCGTATTCGAGAGGAAAACGGTACTGCCTTTCCGCAGAGGCAAAGTGAGAAGAGGTAACGCACGCAGCGGTGTTCGCCGCATTGCTCTCAACAAATACAGCCGTCATAAGCAAGCCTTGAGCCATTGTGGAACAGGCTCCGTACTGCCCGAGGTAAGCAATGTTGAAATCACGCAGACCGAAGCTTGACGATATACATTGGTTGAGCAAATCTCCTGCAAAAATGTAGTCGATGTCCTCTGCTTTAACACCGGCTTTCTGCATTGCGGTTTCTACAGCGGTAAATTGCAGTGTGCTTTCCGCCTGTTCATAGGTGTTCTTACCGTTATAGCTGTCATAAATAATCTTGTCAAAGCCTTTGCCGAGAGGACCTTCGCTCTCTTTCTTTCCCGCAACCGAGGCGTAACCGATTATTGACGGCATTTCTTCAAAGCCGAGCGTGTGACCTCCGATTCTTCGTATCATAAAAAAACTCCCTTCTGCACTATTATCTGCAAAAGGGAGTTTAATTATTATAAATAATCGGCGTGGTGAGTAAAATCAATAACCCCAACGGTCAAAGAATCTTACATCTTCGTATGTGAGAATGTAATTCTGACTTTCGTGAAATTCGCTTGCAACAAGGAGAGGGTTATACATATAAAGTATTCTGTGCTGAACGGCATCGTGGTTTTCGTCAAAAATATATCTTACAGCCTGTTTGCAATTGTCGTTTGCGGGAATGTCCGTACTGCCTGTGTAGTGATAATCTCTGATGATTGCATCAACGCTTGTAAATCCGTCAAAGCACATTGCGTCTTTTACAGACTGTGCGATAAGTGACGCACCGACAAATCCGCCCGAGCCAAACTCGCCCATACAAAGTCTTTCAAGCAAATCTCTGTCGTGATCCGAAAGTGTAACCTGACCGCTCTTGTATGTTTTGTCCGGATTGTCAATAGCTACAAGATAGCCTGCGTTCCACTGCTCGTTGTAATCGGCAGGTTCTGCGGCAGGAATTGCTGTGGCAAATTGTACCGTAGGTGCTTGCGTTGTGGCAACCGTAGACGCTTTGGCAGTCGTTGGCTTTACAGTTGTAGGAGCGGTTGACGGTTTTACCGTTGTTGCCTGTGTTGAAGCCGGTTTAGTCGGCTTTGTTGCAGCAGCCTCCGTAGGTTCGCTTGCTGCGGTGTCTGCTGTGGCAATTTTTGTTATATTAGGATTAACACGGCTTTTGTATGCTGTGTCAGAAGTAGATACGGCGGGTTTCTTTGTCTGCGGTGTGAGAGCTGAAATTACAGAGTGACCTAAAAGTGTAAGTATCAGCACGCCCAGAATAACAGTGAGTACGGTGTTTAACTTATTTTCGAAAAATTTTTTCATCCTCATCAGCCTTTTTATTATATTTTTTACAATATGCGTATTTACACGCTCATACTAAAAATTATAGCATAATTTATTGATTATTTCAACTATATTTTATACTTATGTTAAAATTGCAATACTTTTAAAATTATCAGTGAAAATTTTTGATATGACAGAGTAAATTTTGACTATTGCTTTGCTTTGCACAGGTGCTTTTTTGTTGAGTATGCCACACATATATCCAAAATATACAAATTAAAAGCAGGATAAAATTTGTAAAAAATGCTTGAAAAATGCGATATTTCGCATTATAATAAATGTGTATGAGTGTAGAGGCTCAACAATAATCGAAAGGAGAAGTACACATGATTTATTCAAATGAAGTAGAAAAGATGTGCACTGTCGCAAAAGGTCCAAAACACGGTCCTGCACCTATTCCTGAAGAGGGTAAGTGGGTAAAATCCTATGATATTAAGGATATTTCAGGTCTTTCACACGGTATTGGCTGGTGCGCACCTCAGCAGGGTGCTTGCAAGCTCACACTTAATGTAAAAGACGGTATCGTAGAAGAGGCTCTTGTAGAAACAATCGGTTGTTCAGGTATGACTCACTCAGCTGCTATGGCTGCTGAAATTCTCCCTAACAAGACATTACTCGAGTGCCTTAATACTGACCTTGTTTGTGATGCTATCAACACAGCTATGAAAAACATTTTTGAGCAGCTCGTTTACGGCAGAAGCCAGACAGCTTTCTCAGAGGGTGGTCTTCCGATCGGCGCAGGTCTTGAGGACCTCGGTAAGGGACTCCGTTCACAGGTTGGTACAATGTACAGCACAAACGCTAAGGGCGTTCGTTATATGGAAATGGCCGAGGGCTATGTACTCAAGACAGCTCTTGACGAGAATGACGAGGTTTGCGGCTATCAGTTCGTAAAGCTTGGCAAGATGCTTGAGGACATTCGTCACGGTGTAGAGCCAAACGAAGCTTACAAAAACAACATCGGTCAGTACGGTCGTTTTGATAATGCGGCTAAGTACATTGACCCTCGTGAAGAATAATTCGGTAGGAGGACACTATAATGGCAGTTACATTTGAAAGTATGGAAAGAAGAATGCCTAAAATTGAGAAGTGCCTTGCCGAATACGGTATTGCAAGTCTTGAAGAGGCAAGAGAGCTTTGCAACAGCAAGGGCTTTGACGCTTATGACATCGTTAAGGGCGTTCAGCCAATCGCATTTGAGAATGCAGGTTGGGCTTACACACTTGGTTGTGCGGTAGCTATTAAGAAGGGCGTAAAGACAGCTGCAGAGGCTGCAGAGTGCATCGGTATCGGTCTTGAGGCTTTCTGTATCCCGGGTTCGGTTGCAGAGCAGAGAAATGTTGGTCGCGGTCACGGTAACCTCGGCGCAATGCTCCTCAGAGATGAAACAAAGTGTTTTGCATTCCTCGCAGGTCACGAGAGTTTTGCTGCCGCTGAAGGCGCAATCGGTATCGCTCGTAACGCTAACAAGGCAAGAAAAGAGCCGCTTAAGGTTATTCTTAACGGTCTTGGTAAGGATGCTGCTTACATCATTTCAAGAATCAACGGATTTACATATGTAAAGACACAGTTTGATTACTTCACATCAGAGCTCAAGATCGTTGAAGAGAGAGCTTTCTCAGACGGTGAAAGAGCTGCTGTTCGTTGCTACGGCGCAGACGATGTTCGTGAAGGTGTAGCTATTATGCAGCACGAAAATGTTGGTGTATCTATCACAGGTAACTCAACTAACCCAACTCGTTTCCAGCACCTTGTTGCAGGTACATATAAGAAGTGGGCTATTGAGAACGGCGTTAAGTATTTCTCAGTTGCTTCAGGCGGCGGTACAGGCCGTACACTTCACCCTGATAACATGGGCGCAGGTCCTGCTTCATACGGTCTTACAGACTCAATGGGCAGAATGCACGGTGACGCTCAGTTTGCAGGTTCATCTTCAGTTCCTGCTCATGTTGAGATGATGGGTCTTATCGGCATGGGTAATAACCCGATGGTAGGCGCTACAGTTGCATGTGCAGTTGCAGTTTACGAGGGATTAAATAAATAATAAACCTTTCGGTTAATGCAATTAGGGAGGTCGCAGAGTTTTTTCTGTGACCTCTCGTTTTGAGTTCGGATTTATACAAAGTATATAACAAGGGGTTATAATATGAGTAATTGGAACACATTTTTAAAGTCTATACCTGCCGGTGTGATGATTGGATTGGGCGTTACAGCATTTATTTCATCTGAAAATAAAGTATTCGGTTCAATTTTGTTCTGCCTGGGACTTTTTGGTATATGTGCTTTTGGGTTTAATCTTTTTACAGGCAAAATCGGCTATGTTATTCCTACAAAAAATAATCCGAATTGCCTTATGATTTGGCTCGGTAACCTTGTCGGTTGCCTTATAACAACAGTTCCGCTGAGGTTTGCAAATCCTAAATATAACGAGGCAGCTGTTGTTCTTGCTGAAAATAAACTTTCGCAGAATTTTTTGCAGACATTTATTCTCGGTATTTTTTGCGGTATGATTATGTATATTGTTGTAGAAAATTACAGCGCAAACAGCAGTCCGCTCGGCAAATATCTCGGTATTTTCCTCGGTATTCCCGCTTTTATATTTGCAGGCTTTGAACACAGTATTGCAGATATTTGTTATTTTTCTTATGCAGCGTCATCACTTGAACAGGTTGCGAAAATGTTTGTTTACATATTAACAGTATCTGTCGCAAACGGCGTAGGCTCTATAATTTTCAGAGCATTTACTGTAATGTATAAGGAAAAAGTTAAAAAGTAAATTTGAATATAACATTTATATGTAAAAATATTCGGTCGGTAATTGTTGAAATTGCCGACCTTTTGCATTTTTATTAAAAAGGTATTGATTTTGTTGAAAATTTATGCTATACTTAAAAAGTAATTGCAAGCCAGTTAAGCGTGCAAGTAAGTGAGCGGCAGGCCCTGTACGATTGGGGTCTGTGAATCATGTCAGGCGGGGAACCGAGCAGCATTAAGCAGTATTGCCGATGCGATGCAGTAAGTCTGTCGTTCACTTATTTGCATGATGCCGTATAATATTCGGCTGACGGCTTGCATTTTTTATTGAAGAGAGGTGTTTTGTATGTACCGTGTGCTTTACCGCAAGTGGCGACCTGCCGTGTTTACCGATGTTTCGGGACAGGAGCATATTACCTCCACTTTGCAAAACGAGGTTTCGTCCGGCAGACTTAACCACGCTTACCTCTTTACAGGCTCACGAGGAACAGGCAAAACCACCTGCGCAAAAATTCTTGCCAAGGCTGTAAACTGTCTTAATCCGCAAAACGGCAATCCTTGCGGCGAATGTGAAATCTGCAAGGGCATTGATGACGGAAGTATTCTTGATATTGTCGAGATGGACGCCGCATCTAACCGTAAAATTGATGATATTCGTCAGATAATTGACGAGGTACAGTTTAAGCCCGCAAAGTGCAAATACAGGGTGTATATCGTCGATGAGGTACATATGCTTACCACAGAGGCTTTTAACGCTCTTCTTAAAACGCTTGAAGAACCGCCCGAGCATGTAATTTTTATACTTGCCACTACCGAGGTTCACAAGCTGCCGCAGACAATCCGTTCAAGATGTCAGCGATTTGATTTTCACAGAATACCGCCTAAGGCGATAGCAGACAGAGTAGAGTATGTGGTTTCGCAGGAAAATGCAGAGATTACCGAGTCGGCGGCGCTTATGCTTGCATCTGTTGCAGACGGCGCACTTCGTGACGCACTTTCGCTTTTGGACAGTTGTCTTGCCGTAAGTTCTCATATTGATGAGGAAGTAGTCCGCAATGCAGCGGGACTTGTAAGCAAAACATATCTTTTTGAACTTGCAACGGCTATAATTAACAAGAATCCCACAAAGTCGCTTGAGATAATAGACAGGCTGTATTCCGAGTCAAAGGATATGGCAAGGCTTTGTGATGAACTTGTTGAACATTTCAGAGCATTGATGCTTATTAAAACAATCAAAAATCCGAGAGATATTCTGATAATGTCGGACGATGAGTTTGAGCAGGCGGTTACGCAGTCGGATTATCTTTCGCTTGCAGATATAGTTTTCTATATGGATGTGCTTTCAAGGGCATATCAGCGAATGGGCAGGGGAACAGGCGACAGAACAGAGCTTGAGATGGCTCTTGTAAAGCTGTCGGCAACCGAACTTGACGGTACGGTAGAGGCATTGACCGCAAGAGTTACTGCACTTGAAAAAGCGGTAAAGCGTGGAATTACCGTAAATTACGCACAGCCTGCACAGCAGAGCGTACAGGCGGAAGCTGCGCAATCGGCAAGTGTGCCGAATACACAGACCGAAGTTGAAGAACCGTTTGCAAAACCCGAACTGGAGCACAAGAAAGCACCTGTTGCAAAGCCTGCACCGGAGGTTAAGCCTGTTACACAGAGAGCAAGCGTAAACCTTGACGAACTTTACGATAATGCAGTGCCTTTTGCAAGATGGGTAGAAGTAGTTGACAGCCTGAAATCGGTTTCAAGGTCAATAGCGGCAGCCTTTGCAGGTTCGACAGCTTACGAAAGCGGAAATTACCTTTTGATTGACACAAACAATGAGCTTGCGTTTGATTTGTTAAGACAAAACGGCAGAAGAACAGAAATAAAGCAGACTTTACTTGAATTGACAGGCAAAAATTACAGCCTCGGACCTTATAAAAGGTCAACACCTAAAAAAGTTGAAAAAACAGACCCGCTCAACTCTCTTGTGCAAAGCCTTGAGGGCAGCGGAGTAGAAATAACACAAGAATAAATATGTAATTGAAAGGATGTTTTTAATATGAAAGCAAGATTACCAAAGGGCTACGGCAACGGTGGCGCAAACAACATTCAGCAGCTCGCTCGTCAGGCTCAAAAGTTACAGGACGATATGGAGCAGGCTTCACAGGAGCTTGAGGCAAAAGAATACACAGCTACATCGGGCGGCGGCGCAGTAAGCGTAACATTAACAGGTAAGATGGAACTCACAAAGATTGATATTTCTCCTGATGTTGTTGACGCCGAAGATGTAGAGATGCTTTCCGACCTTATTATTGCAGCTACAAACGAGGCTTTAAGAGCTGCTCGTAAGGAAAAGGAAGACACAATGGAAACTATTTCAGGCGGACTTAACATTCCGGGAATGTTTTAATAATGTCTAATTATAATGTTGCTCCCCTCGAAGTGTTGGTGGAGCAGTTTGAAAGAATGCCCGGTATCGGTCACAAAACAGCGCAAAGACTTGCATATTATGTGCTTAACCTGTCAAAAACAGACGCAGAGGCACTTGCAAAGGCTGTGACTGATGCTCACACAAAAATCCATTATTGCGCAGAGTGCTGTAATCTTACGGATAAAGAACTTTGTCCCGTATGTGCAAATCCCGCAAGAGATAAGTCGGTTATTTGTGTGGTTGAAACTCCCCGTGACGCCTCAGCAATCGAAAAAACACACGAGTACAACGGTGTGTATCATATTTTGCACGGCTCAATTTCTCCGCTTAACGGAATCGGCCCCGATAACATTACCATAAAACAGCTTTTGGCAAGGTTTAACGGAGATGATGTTAAAGAGGTTATTATGGCAACAAACCCGACCGTAGAGGGTGACGCAACAGCTTTATATATTTCAAAGCTGTTAAAACCGCTCGGAGTTAAGGTTACAAGACTTGCTTACGGTATCCCCGTCGGAGGAGATCTTGAGTATGCCGATGAATACACACTTGCAAAGGCTCTTGAAGGCAGGAGTGAAATATAATGGCTTCATTAAAAACAGTAGCGCAGAACAAAAAGGCACATCACGATTATTTTGTTGAAGAATCTTTTGAGGCAGGCATTGAGCTTTGCGGAACAGAGGTAAAATCAATCCGTGCAGGCAGAGTAAACCTTAAGGACAGTTGGTGCTCTATAGTTGAGGGCGAAATTTTCATAAACGGAATGCATATTTCTCCCTATGACCACGGCAATATTTTTAATCGTGACCCAATGCGTGTGCGCAAACTGCTTATGCACAAAAAAGAAATCAACCGCCTCTTTGGTATTGTAAAACAGACGGGCTATTCGCTTATACCGATAAGTCTTTATTTTAAAGACAGCAAGGTTAAAGTGCAGGTGGGTCTGTGCAAAGGTAAAAAACTTTACGATAAGAGAGAGGATATGGCAAAACGCTCTGCAAAACGAGATATGGAGCGTGCCCTTAAGGAGCAAAACAGATTTTAAATTAAACAGGCAAAAACAAGCAAAAAGCGCGTAACAGTATAACTTTTCGCAATCAAAATTATAAAAGTTCGGTCAGAGAATGTCGTAAAAATGTGATAACCTCTGACCTGATTTTTATTAAGGCTTAGTAAAGTGATAATCGAGTTACAACGCTTGAAAGCCACTAAACTATCCGTTACAATTATAAAATCTTAACAGTGCAAATCATAATTTTAAATAAAATCCGTTCAACACAAAATACCGTTGCGTTTTGGCTGCGGAGGTATTTATTTTTTGCTGTTAATTTGTATAAAAATGGCGTAAAAGATTGACTTTTTGTATTATTTGAATTAAAATTATATAATAGCTTAGTGCGGAAAAAACAGCACTGCTTTGCGGTGCGAAAGGAAAATTATATGAAAATCAAGAGCTTGTTTGTCGGTGATACCGACAATACTTTTATTCAGTTTTTCAGGTATTGCTTTGTAGGCGGTTTTGCCTTTGTTGTTGATTTTGGCGTAATGACGCTTTTAACAGAGGTTTTCTCGGTTTATCCCGTGGTTTCGTCAACCGTTTCTTTTGTTGCGGGTTTGTTGGTAAATTACCTGCTCAGTACATTTTGGATTTTCAAAAATTCAAAAATAAAAAACAGATTTGCGGAATTTCTTGCCTTTGCACTTATCGGTGTAATCGGTCTCGGAATTAATGCCGCAATTATCTGGCTTTTCCAAAATCCGCTTGCGACAGGTCTTGTGTTTGGCGGCGAATCTGCTGTGGTAAACGGCGAAACAAAGTATTTCTGGCTTTGGGGTATTCAGTATTACCACATCGGCAAGATAGTTTCTACTGTAGTTGTATTTTTATGGAACTTCTGCGGCAGAAAATTTATTTTATTTGATAAGAGCAAAAAATAATTTTGTTACAGATAGAGAGGAAATATAATGAAAAAAGTAATTATTATCGGAGCGGGTCCTGCAGGTATCACAGCGGCAAATGAGCTTTTAAAGGATACAAAAGGCGAATATGATGTTACAATTCTTGAGGAAACAGAGCGTATAGGCGGTATTTCTCAAACGGTACGCTACAACGGCAACCGTATGGACATCGGCGGTCACCGCTTTTTCTCAAAGAGCGACGAGGTAATGAATTGGTGGAGCGAGCTTATGCCTGTACAGGGCAAGCCGTCTTTTGACGATAAAATTCTCGGCAGAGAAAAGCCGCTGGTTGAAAACGGCCCTGACCCCGAAAAGGACGACAAGGTTATTCTTGTGCGTGACAGAGTTTCAAGAATTTACTATAACAAGCACTTCTTTGATTACCCCGTTACAATGTCGGCGGCAACAATTAAAAATATGGGCTTTCTCACCACAATGAAAGCAGGTTTCAGCTATCTTAAATCCGTAATGTTCAAAAAGCCCGAAGATTCTCTTGAAAATTTCTACATTAACCGTTTCGGTAAGGTACTTTATTCAATGTTTTTTGAGGGCTATACAGAAAAGCTGTGGGGCAGACATCCGAGTGAAATTTCAGCCGATTGGGGTTCACAGCGTGTAAAGGGACTTTCAATCAGAGCCGTATTAAAGGATATGTTCTCAAAGGCATTCGGCGGCAAAAAATCATCAAAAGAGGTGGAAACCTCGCTTATTGAGCAGTTCTGGTACCCAAAGTACGGTCCGGGACAGCTTTGGGAGATTGCTACTGACAGAGCGATTGAAAGAGGCGCAAAACTTCTTAAAAATCATAGTGTAAAGAATATTGTATGCAAAGACGGTAAGATTACAGCCGTTGTTTGCAATACTCCCGAAGGCGAAAAGACTATTGAGGGCGATATTTTTGTATCGTCAATGCCTGTTAAAGACCTTGTTGCAGGTATGACAGGCGATGAGCCTTCAAAGGAGATTAAGTATATTGCAGAGAATCTTCCTTACAGAGATTTTGTTACGGTCGGACTTCTTGTTAATAAACTTAACCTTAAGAATGAAACCAAGATGAAAACTCTTAACAATATCGTACCCGATTGCTGGATTTATGTTCAGGAAACCAGCGTAAAACTCGGCAGAATTCAGATTTTCAACAACTGGTCGCCGTATATGGTGGAAGACCCGGAAAATACAGTATGGATCGGACTTGAATATTTCTGCGCCGAGGGTGACGATTTCTGGAATTTAAGCGATGAAGAGTGCATTAAGCTTGCTACAAAAGAACTTGAATCAATGGGCGTTATCAGTTCAAGCGAAGTTCTCGACTCTCACCGTGAGAAAATCAAAAAGGCTTATCCCGCTTATTTTGATACTTATGCTCAAATGGACGAGCTTATCAAGTATCTTGATACATACACAAACCTTTACTGCGTCGGCAGAAACGGTCAGCATCGTTACAATAATATGGACCACTCTATGCTTACCGCTATCCGTGCCGCAGAAGCTATAAAGGCAGGCAATACAGATAAGCACAATATTTGGAATGTTAATACAGAAAAAGAATACCACGAAACAAAGTAATCGGTTTTGGAGGTAATCTGATGGAATTTAAACCTAACCATTTGGTGCAGGATGAGCACAGCCTTGTACAAAGGGAAAATCATCCTTGCAACGGTTTTATAAAATTTGTAACTTCACATCCGTACATTGCGGTTGCAATATTGTGCCTCGCAAGCACGGTTATTACAACGAGCACATCATTCGGAAGTCTTTTGCCGATATTTGCGATTGTTCCTATGCTCATTGTATTATTTGCGGGAGTTCCTGTCGGAATTTATTTCAGTTCAAAAAACACAACCGATGACGACAGCAGAAAAAAGATGGCTTTGTTTATGTCTGTCGCCTCATTTGCAGGTGCGATAGGGCTGTTTTTAATAATACTTATGAAAGGTTCAACGGCTTTTCATATTCTGAATTACGGTTTGCTTGTGTCGGCGCTTGTGCTTATTTACCTTGCCTGTACAGACAGACTGACGGATAAGGCTTTTGTGGTTGTAATTTTTGCACTCGGTTTTGTGTTAAGGCTTGCCTATGTGCTTTATACCGATATTTCGGTAAGACAACACGATGTCGGAAATTTCGATATGGAAATAGGTCATTGCGGATATATAAGATATTTTTACGAAAACTTTAATCTGCCTGATTTTGATGTAAGAAATTACTGGCAGTTCTATCATCCTCCGTTCCACCATATCATAGCGGCATTATGGATGCGTTTGCAGACATTTTTAGGTATAGATTACTATGCTGCGGGCGAAAATGTGCAGATTCTCACACTTTTCTATTCATCTATCTGTATGGTTCTTTCATATAAGATTTTCAGACAATTGGGTTTGAAAGGCAGAGGTCTTGTATGTGCAGTCGCAATAGTGGCTTTCTGTCCAACTTTCTACATAATGGCAGGCAGCGTAAACAACGATATTCTTTCGATTGCCTTTATGCTTGCGGCTGTTTTAAATACGCTTTATTGGTATAAAAATCCGACTTTCCCGAGAATTATGGCAATTTCTCTTTGTGTTGGCTTGGGAATGATGACAAAGCTTTCCGTATGGATGGTAGCACCTGCAATTGCGTTTGTATTTTTATATGTTTTCTTTAAGAATTTAAAGGACTTTAAAAAGTACCTCGTTCAATTTCTGTGCTTTGGCGTTGTGTGTGCGCCTCTTGCACTGTGGTGGCAGGTAAGAAATCTTTTGAAATTCGGAGTACCGCTTACCTATGTGCCGGCACTTTCAATTACAAGCGACCAGTATATCGGAAACTTGCCGTATGCAAAAAGACTGTTTGACTTCGGTTTAAATCAGTATGCAAATGTAGGCGATCAGTTTGTCACCTACGGTGCGTCATATAATGAGTACAACCCGCTTGTGGCATTGTTTAAGACATCAATGTTTGACGAACTTATAAATACAAACAATTATCCGAAAATTGCAGGGTTTAACATTATTTTGTTCTGGTCTGCGGTTCTTATCGGAATATTCGGATTTGCGGCAATGATTTATGCTTTTTGTAAAAGGAAAAATTCAGCCCTTAACAATGCGCATAAAATATTTATTGCTTTGATATATGCAGTATTCTTTGTATCATATTATATTTTCTGTTTCCAATTCCCATTTGTATGTACAGAAAACATAAGATATGCAGTACCGCTTATAATACTCGGAGCATTCTTTACGGGACTTGCGGTGCAGTATTTAGGCAAAGCTTCAGACAAAAAATATAAATCTGTTGCAAGAGGTGCAATTTACACTCTTGTAACGGTATTCAGCGTTTCTTCTGTACTTGTTTATTATATAGTAGGAATGCCGTAACAGTATAAAAGCTCTCTTTTGAGGGCTTTTTTGTTTATCTGAAAACATAAGTGTAAAATAATGAAATTTCTGATAACTATTTATGCAATTTAATGTAAAAATCTCGATATATTTCACTTGTTTTTACACGAATAAATGTTATAATATAATTATGATTGAAGGAGGATTGGCTTATGTACAGAAAAATTATGGAGTATTTAAAGAAATGGAAAGAAAGTAAGTATAGAAAACCGTTAATTTTGCAGGGGGCAAGACAGGTTGGAAAAACATATACAGTGCTTGAATTCGGCAGAGAATATTATGAAAATGTAGCATATTTTAATTTTGAAACTAATCCGTCATTAAATAAAACTTTTGATGAAAATATAACCCCCGATTATCTAATTCCTATTTTATCGCATATTGCGGGAGTAACAATTGTAAGTGAAAAAACTTTGATTGTATTTGACGAAATACAATTATGCGAAAGAGCACTGACTTCACTAAAATATTTTTGCGAAAATGCTCCTCAATATCATATAATTGTTGCAGGCAGTTTGCTTGGAGTAGCCGTCAATCGTTCAACTTTTTCTTTTCCTGTAGGCAAAGTGGATATCAAAACTATGTATCCTATGGATATTGAAGAATTTATGATAGCAATGGGCAACAAAGACCTGACGGAAATGATAAGAAAATCATTTGAAAGCAATGCACCTATGCCGGCGGCATTGCATGATATATGTATGCAGTTATATCGTCAATATCTTGTAGTCGGCGGAATGCCTGAATGTGTTTCACTTTTTGCACAAACAAAAGATTATGTGCTTGTTCGACATAATCAAGACACAATTCTTGCAAGTTATCTTAATGATATGAGCAAATATAATAATCTCAATGAGATAAAAAAGACAAGGCTCGCCTATGATAATATTACCGTCCAACTTTCAAAAAAGAATACAAGATTTCAATATAAGCTAATAAAAAAAGGCGGAAGAGCATCTGAATTTGAAAATGCAATTGAATGGCTCAATCTTTCGGGCATAGTTTCACAGGTTTATAAAGTGGAACAAATAAAAAAGCCGCTTGAAAATTATCGTGATATTGATTCTTTTAAAATATATGTATCGGATTCGGGGCTTTTATGCGCAAAAAAATCTTTATCTGCTAACGATATACTTTATATGGTTGATGAAATTAATGAATTCAAAGGCGGAATGACAGAGAATTATGTTAATGTTCAGTTGACAATTAACGGACATAAGACATATTATTGGGAATCCGACAGGGGCGCTGAAATAGATTTTATAATACAGCGAGCTTCGGATATTATTCCTATAGAGGTAAAGTCTGCTGACAATACAAAAGCCAAGAGCCTTGGCGTATATATGAAAAAATTCAATCCTAAATACGCAATAAAACTTTCGGCTAAGAATTTTGGATATGAAGATAATAAAAAAACAGTTCCTTTATATGCCGCCTTTTGTATTTAAGCGGTTGAATTTATAAAAATCAGATAATTTTCGGGCTTTTTGATTTGTAACGGATTTGTAACTTCAATAAACAGAGATTTTACCGAGTATGTATTGATTTTCATATTTAATTGGTGTATGATTAGTTAGAATTATAATTGACATATTTTGTCCAATTAATTTTATGAGGTAATAATATGAGGATAGTAATTGTCGGATGCGGTAAAGTCGGCACATCTATAGCGTCCCAGCTTAATGCGGAGGGGCACGACATTGTTGTAGTTGATATTGACCGCAACGCTGTGCAAAATCTTTCTAATTCCCTTGATGTTATGGGAATAGAGGGTAACGGTGCATCGTATGAGGTGCTTGCGGAGGCTGGGGCGGAAAAGGCTGACCTTGTTATTGCGGCGGCGGCTCTCGATGAAGTAAATCTTTATACCTGCCTTATGGCAAAAGCTGCGGGTACAACACACACTATTGCAAGAGTAAGAAATCCGCAATATGCGGCGGATATTCACCGTGTTAAAGATACTCTCGGTCTTTCAATGTCTATCAATCCGGAGCTTACGGCGGCAAAAGAAATGAGCAGACTTCTCAGATTTTCGGGTGCTCTTGAAATCGACACTTTTTCCAGAGGCTCGGTTGAACTTATAAAAGTCGCTCTTCCCGAGAATTCTTCAATAGCGAATAAAAAGATAAGCCAGATTGACATTTTAAAAGGTAAAGTCAGAATTTGCCTTGTCGAAAGAGGTGACGAGGTATTTATTCCTAACGGTGACTTTGTGCTGCTTGGTGGTGACAGAATTTCTGTTGCGTCAAAGGCCGATGTGGCGGCAAAATTCTTTAAGCGTATCAGCGTATCAATCGGTAAAAGCCGAGATGTGATTTTGCTTGGCGGAGGTAAGATTTCGTTCTATCTTGCCAAAAACCTTATTGCTTCGGGTGCAAGCGTAAAAATTATTGAAAAAAATTCTGATCGCTGTTGGGAACTTACAAACATACTTCCCGAGGCCGTTGTTATTCAAGGTGACTGTATGGATCAGGATCTTCTCTTAAGCGAAGGTGTTGAACACGCCGACGGTGTGGCTGCACTTATGGACTATGACGAGGAGAATATTCTCATTTCGCTGTATATTCAGAGTGTGTCAAAGGCAAAGATTATTACAAAGGTAAACAATACTTCTTTTGACTCAATTCTTCACAACTTAAAAATAAAAACAATTATTCACCCTAAAAATCTTACGGGCGAGTATATTGCAAGTTATATCCGTGCAATGCAGAATTCACTCGGCAGTAATGTAGAAACATTGTACAAACTCAATGATGACGCTGTAGAGGCGCTTGAATTCAGAGTGCGCAGTACATCAAGAGTAACGGGTATTCCTTTGCAGGAACTTAATTTAAAAGATAACTTGCAGGTTATCAGCATTAATCGTCACGGAAAAATTATACTTCCGCAAGGCAGCGATAAAATTATGTGTGACGATACCGTAGTTGTAATTACTAAGCATAAAGGCCTTAGCGACCTTGATGATATTTTAAAGCATTGAGGTTAAATAACTATGAATAAACGAAGTATTATTTATATTTTGGGTTGGGTGCTTATAGTTGATGCCGTTGCAATGCAGATAGGCACAATTACATCTTTAATTTACGGTGAAAAAGAGGCGTGGTATTTTGTGCTTACCGGTGTTGTAAGCGCAATACTCGGTGTACTTGCTATAAAGGTTAAAAAGCCTAAAAATATGGTGCTTTACCAAAAAGCAGGTTTTGCATCAACGGCGCTTAGTTGGATTTTGCTTTCGCTTGTAGGCTGTATGCCGTTTTGGCTTAGCGGAGAAATCCCGTCTTTTATAGATGCTTTTTACGAAACCGTATCGGGTATCACTACAACCGGCGCAACAATTCTCAATGATGTAGAGGCGCTTAGCAAAGGTATGCTTATGTGGAGAAGTTTTCTTCACTGGTTAGGCGGTATGGGCGTTATCGTCTTTTTGCTCGCCATAATTCCAAAGCTCGGCGGTCAGCAGAATATTTTTCTTATGAAAGCAGAAAGCCCCGGTCCTATCATAGGCAAGGCTGTACCTCGAATGAGAAATTATGCCACTATGCTCTACGGCATTTATATTACTCTTACCGCACTTGAGTTTATTTTGCTTTTGTTTGGCGGTCTTAATGTATTTGAGGCAATAAACACAAGTTTTTCAACTGCCGGTACAGGCGGATTCGGAATATATAACAGCAACGCAGCGGCTTTTGACAGCTATTATGTGCAGACTGTAATTGCCGTGTTTATGCTTTTGTTCGGCATAAATTTCTCGGTATATCTCTGTCTTATTGCAAGAAAATTCAAACAATCGCTCAAATTTGAGGAATTGTGGATATACCTTGGAATAGTGGCGGTTTCAACTGCAATTATTGCATTTAATATCAGCTCGATTTACAAGCCGTATGACGCTTTCCATCAGAGCTTTTTCTATGTATCATCAATTATTTCTACAACAGGTTTCGGACTTACCGATGTTAATAAATGGCCTGAACTTTCAAAAACGGTTATTATAATTCTTACATTTATCGGTGCTTCGGCGGGCAGTACGGGCGGCGGATTTAAAATTTCCCGTATTATCCTGCTTTTTAAGGAGGTAAGAAAGGAATTTTCTCTCCTTGTACACCCACGAAATGTTAAACTCGTAAAAATGGACGGCAAGGCAGTAAATCACGATATTATGCGTACCACTTCAATGTATTTGGTGCTTTATATAGGTGTGTTTGCCATTAGCTTTTTGCTTGTTTCCATAGACAATATGGACTTTACAACAAGTTTTACGGCGGTAGCGGCAAATCTTAACAATACGGGCCCGGGTCTTGGTGCGGTTGGCCCTGTAGGAAATTATGCCGATTTCAGCATTTTGTCAAAGATAGTATTTATTTTCGATATGCTGGCAGGCAGACTTGAGATTTACCCGCTCTTGCTCCTTTTTGCACCGTCTGCATGGAAAAAATCGTAATATTTAACCACCTCACAGCAAATAATAGTTGTGAGGTGATTTTTAATGTCAGAGGCAATAAACATGGCAGTTGAAAAAGCAGAGAAACCCAAAAGGATAAAATTCACCTTTTATCAAAAGATGTTTTTTCTGTATTTTCTAAATATAACGGATTGGATATGCACTGAGGCTTTGCTTGCAAGCGGATACTTTGCAGAGGCTAATCCTGTTATGCAGCCTGTTTTAAACAATTTTTGGCAGACAATTATAATCAAGGGAGTAATTCCCCTTGCGGTAATTCTGTTGAGCTGCTTGGTAAACAAATGGGCGAACGCAGGCGACAGTATTATAATAAACATAATGCTGTATGTAGGTATTTCTATATATATGCTCGTAAATCTTTGGCATATTTTCAATTTTGTATTGCTCTTTTTCATATTTTAATGTAAAATAATAGAGAATGAGTAAAGACGGAGGTGTTGTTTTTGCCCGCATTATCTGTAAGTAATCTTACAATGACATTTATAGAAAGAAATTTGTTTACCGATGTATCGTTTGAGGTAGAGTCAAGGGATAAAGTTGGCTTTATCGGTGCAAACGGCGTGGGCAAAACAACTCTCTTTAAAATATTGGACGGCGAAATTTCACCTACATCGGGCAATGTGGTTTTTGCCAAGGATACTGTTGTCGGCTATATGGAGCAGCATGCCTGCAATAATCCACGAATCAGCATTTATAACGAACTGCTGTCCGTGTTCGATTATTTGACCGATACAGAGCAGGAGATAGCCGAAGTAACAAATGCGATAGAAAATAAAGACGGCGACTTAAATGCGCTTGTAGAACGCCAGACAAGGCTTATTGACGAGTTTGAAAGACTTGGCGGACTTACATACAAAAGCCGCACACGCTCGGCTTTGCTCGGGCTCGGCTTTACAGAGGCGGAGCTTGATATGCCTGTCGGAAATTTAAGCGGCGGTCAGCGTTCAAAATTAAGCCTTGCAAAACTTTTGCTTTCAAAAAGCAACTTCCTTTTGCTTGACGAGCCTACAAACCACCTTGATATAAGCGCAGTAAATTGGCTTGAGAGCTTTTTGCGTGATTTTAAGGGCGCAATGATAATCATTAGCCATGACCGATATTTTCTTGATAATGTAACGAATAAGACGATTGAACTTGAGCACTGCAAAACAATGTGCTATAAAGGTTCGTACTCTGAATTTATCAAGAAAAAAGAGGCATATAACGAGTCTTTAAAGAATAAATATGAAAATGACTTAAACGAAATTAAGCGTATAGAGGGCATAGTAGAACAGCAGAAACGCTGGGGCAGAGAAAGAAACTTTATTACTGCCGCAAGCAAGCAAAAAGAGGCTGACCGCATAAAGGCACAGCTTGTTAAGCCTGAAAGCGAGCTTGATACCGTAAAAATGAGATTTACTCCGAAGATTGAAAGCGGCAATGATGTTCTTATGTGCAGTAATCTTTCAAAATCTTTCGGAGATAAAAAGCTGTTTTCTGATGTAAACATACATATCAGAAAGGGCGAGAAAGTATTTATTCTCGGCGGTAACGGCTGCGGAAAAACAACTCTGTTCAGAATTTTAACGGGAAAATGCCCGCAGGACAGCGGCGAGTACGAGTACGGTACAAATGTAACGGTAGGTTACTTTGACCAGTTACAGCAAAACCTTAACCTTGAAAATACCGCCGTAGATGAAATATGGGATACTTTTCCTCAGATGACTCAAACAGAGGTACGAAGTGCGCTTGCATCATTCCTTTTCAGAGGTGACGAGGTATTTAAACCTCTTTCAAAAATGAGCGGCGGCGAAAGAGCGAGAATTTCGCTTGCAAAACTTATGCTTAAGGGCAGTAACTTTCTTTTGCTTGACGAGCCTACAAACCATCTTGATTCGGCATCAAGAGAAGAACTCGAAAAAACACTTGCCGACTATAGCGGTACTTTGCTCATAATCAGCCATGACCGTTATTTTATCAATAAGTTGGCAGATAGAGTGCTTGTGCTTGATAAGAACGGTATAACCGAATATCTCGGCAATTACGATTATTATGTTGAGCATATAAGAACCGAGCAGACCGAAGTTAAGACAGCGGCGGTCAAAAAAGAAAAACCGCAGAATGATTACTTCCTGCAAAAGCAAAGACAGAGTGAAGAACGCAAAAAACAGACAAGACTTAAAAAAGCGGAAGAGGCAATTGAAAGACTTGATGAAGAAATAGCGCAGACACAGGAATTGCTGTCAGGCGAGGAAGTAGCGGCTGATTACGAAAAACTTATTGAACTTACAAATAAACTCGAAGAATTGCAGAATGAACAGGAAGAACAGTATGCAATTTGGGAAGAACTTTCAGATTAATTAAATATAAAAAGCCGTATGAAAATACGGCTGAATATCCATCCGTGGCGCAATTGGATAACGCAACAGATTCCGATTCTGGAGAATGGGGGTTCAAATCCCTTCGGGTGGGCCAAAAAATAAAAAACACCCTTTGCGGTGTTTTTTATTTTTATATACAAAGAAAACGAAGGGATTTGAAGCCGACCGTTAAGAAAACAGTCCGGTGGACTGTTTTTAGGGAGGAGCGTTGATGATATTATAATTGAGAACAAGCCGTTATATGCGAGGCAGAGAGTAAAAGAATAAGAAAGAGTACTTCGGGTGGGCCAAAAAATAAAAAACACCCTTTGCGGTGTTTTTTATTTTTATA
>OHFG01000116.1_pt1 | contig 73585 bp, 74 predicted proteins | sample 1567411 | NCBI WGS metagenome assembly OHFG01 (sample SAMEA3879563, study PRJEB24766) | human gut metagenome | biome: human-associated habitat; feature: feces | place: USA | collected 1985/1987
CCCGCCGCAAAAACCGCGGGCAGAATGGCAAAGCCCGCTATCATTGCCACCAATGTATCCGACACGCATATAAGAACGGTGTTTTTGGTAAGGCTTATACTCTTGTTTGCGTAACTTCCGTATGTCGTGCCTATACCGAGACCGATAGACAGCGAATAAAACGCCTGTCCGAGCGCGGCAAGGAATATTCCGAGCACGCCGCCCGACGCGTCGACACGTCCGAAATCGGGGACGATAAAGAATTTCACGCCTTCGAGTGCTCCGTCCATCGTGAGCGAAACAATCATGACGAAAATCAACATTACGAACAACAACGGCATAAGCACCTTGTTGATGCGTTCTATGCCCTTCTTTACGCCGAGCAGAATGACGACAAGGCAAACACCCATAAACGCCAACAGACAAAGTATGGGTTGCCACGAGTTGCCTATAAACGAGGAGAACACGCCCGCATAATCGCCGCTCGCCACAAAACTGCCGCCGTCAAAATAACCTGCCGCATATCTTATAATCCAGCCGCCGATTACGCTGTAATAGGAAACTATGATAAAAGACGCTATACAACTGAACACACCGACAACGCCCCAGCGTCTTTTTTTGACTCCGTACGCGTCGATTACGTTCTTTGCCGCGTGCCTTCCTATTGCAAACTCCGCAATCATCAGCGAAAATCCGATAAGCAGAACCATAACCACGTAGGCAAGCAGGAACAACGCTCCGCCCTGCTGTCCCGCAAGATAAGGGAAACGCCAGATGTTGCCGAGTCCCACAGCGGAACCGACAGCCGCCATCAGGAAACCGAATCTGCTCGACCAGTTCCGCGACGTATGTTGATTGTCAAGTATCATATTGTCTTTCATTTCAGTTGTATATTATAAAACACATATCAAGGATTGACAAACGATATTTCGACCGTATAATACCGAAATTATCAAAAAACGCCTCATTTTTTGCTGTTTTTATGCAAAACGGCAAGATATTTTTGCGAATTCAGCTGCAAACTCCCGACAAACCTTGACGCGCACTTTGTTGACACTGTGCCTTGCAGTTGATATAATTATGCGGTAAGGTCACCCGCCCGCAGACAGCAAACAACGCACGGAGGCGTATCGAAGCGGTCATAACGAGGCGGTCTTGAAAACCGTTTGCCTGAAAGGGCACGGGGGTTCGAATCCCTCCGCCTCCGCCACCGAAAAGCACCGAGTAAATCGGTGCTTTTCTTTTATTTGCGGAGTGATTCTTACCTGTCGCTGACGCGGTTTTGTGACCTGCGTGACTTCCGCACGCAGAACAAATGTCCCAAAACGCGCTATTCCGTCACTACGTTCCTTACGAACCCTCCGCCTCCGCACAACTTATTGTTTGGCTGTTTTTATTTTGCGTAATACATTTTCAAACCTACGTGATTATATGTCAGTTGATATAAATTAGGTTTGGTGATAAAATTTCAACAGAGTGAGCCAACGGTGTTTCAAATCGACATTTCGGCATTTTGTTGTTGTTCAGTTTCTCTTCTGCGGCTGATAAACTGTAGTCAGTTCAAAAGGAGGAACTGAAAATGGACACTGACAAAATTTATGCGGAAGCAATAGCAAACGAATATTCGGTAAAAAACACAAGCAAGGTTGTTGCACTGAAAAAACTCGACAGCAAGGTTAAACTTGCACCCACCGTTTCGGCGTACACCATAGGCATCTTATCCACTCTCGTTCTGGGGCTCGGAATGTGCTTTTGCCTCGGTACTCTCGGAGGCGGCGGCACGGTACCCATGGTTGTGGGAGTTATACTCGGCATTATAGGAATTGCAGGTATAGGCATCAACTACCCCGTATACAGAAAAATCCTCGAACGCAGAAAACAAAAGTATGCCGGCGACATCATTCGTCTTGCAAAAGAAATCACCGACGAGGAATAATAAACCGTACATCGGAGGGCGGTATTATGAACAAATCCGAAAGCAAATATTATAATACTGCCCGTCTGATGGACGAGGCGTTGCGGTTGCTGCTCGAAAAGAAAGATTTCGAATATATCACGGTAAAGGAAATCTGCGAAAAGGCGGGAGTCAACCGTTCGACCTTCTACCTGCATTACGAAACGACGACGGACTTGCTTCGGGAAAGCATCGAATATTTGAACAAAGAACTTCAGAACAAATACCGCGACAACAAAATAAATGTCGACGGCGGTTCTCTTGACGACCTGTTGCTTTTCAAACCCGAATACTCCGTACCCTATCTCGAATTTTTGAAAGAACACAAGACGGCGTTTATGGCGGCGATATCGAAACCGGAATTGTTCGGCGTAAACCAAACGTTCAACAAAATGTACGAAAGCATATTCAAACCTATACTGCAAAGATACTCCGTTCCCGACAAGGCGAAAAGGTATATGCTTGCGTTCTATATGAACGGAATACACGCCATAATCATCGAATGGATAAAACAAGGTTGCAAAGACGAAATCGCTTTCATTGCCGACCTCATAGTTAATTGCATCAACCACAACTGAAATGAACCCGATTAAAGAAATCATATCGCGCGTAGACACAGAACTCGACAAATACGGTTGGTACCGTTCTTATCGGAACGATTACGGATACCGCACTTTGTTCTTTGCGGTAATAGGTGCCGTCACAACTGCCCTGTTTGCAATTTACAACGGGGTTTTCGGCATTCTGAACGGGTCTTTATGGTATGGCGCATTCGCAGGATACCTGATTATACTTGCCTTTCAACGAATTCTTGTATTGATTTTACGATGGGCGGCAGTGAAAAAACGCGGCGACGACAATGAAGAACTTTTCAACGACAAACTGAAAATCTATCTTGCAAACGGAGCCGTATTCGTACCTTTGACGATAGCCCTTACGGTTATAATTTCGGCTATTTTGTCATCCGATGACCACGGCGCGACAAACAACATAATCGCCATTATGACAGCCACGTACGCTTTTTTGAAAATCGCAATGGCAATTAGCAACCTCGTAAAAGCAAAATCTTACCGCGACCCCATAATTCAGACAATTCGCAACATATCCTTTGTCGATGCGTTGACGTCAATAATAATGTTGGAAAACACTCTTGTCACGACTTTCGGCGAACTGACTTACACTTTCCGCATGTTGATTATAGTTTCGGGACTTATCGTATGTTCCGTTTCCGTCGGCATCGGCTCTTTTATGATAATCAACGCTTGCAAACAGCTGAAAATCGGCTGTAAACAAATATAATGCAACACACGCGAAAAGCGACTGCTTTCGCGTGTGCAACACCGAAATCCGATTATTAAATCTTGGAATTATACAATCCGACAATTATTTCCGAGCACTTGTCAATGCCCAGAGTTCCGCTGTTCAAGGTTATGTCGTAGTTCTGAGCGTGTCCCCATTTCATATCCGTATAAAATCTGTGATATGCCGCACGGCGTTTGTCTTTTTCTTTCAGTCTTTGTTCAACGGACACAGCGCTATATACGCCAGTACGAACCAATATTCCGACGGTGAAATGAGGCATTTGATAATACAATCCGTCCACGATTCAAAGTCGGAAACGCCCGCCGCTTGAGCAATTAACGCGGATAGAATCCAGAAAACGTAAAGTTTGAAAAGCAATCTGAATATTTTGCCCAGTTTTAATTTTATTCCGAAATATCCTGATAAAAGGAAGAAGACGTTGACACCTATTATGAAAAAGCAATCGAGAAAAGATGTGCCGAGATACTGACTGGTGAGCGACGGGTCGATGTGCGTTTCAATCGCCGACAACCCTATGTTGTTTATCGTAAGGTGATGCAAAACAATAAACAACATCGCAATGATACGCAACACGTCAAACAGCGCGTTGCGCTTTCTTTCCTTAGGGCAAACCAACAACTCGTTGATTGCAACCTAAGGAGACGTACTGTCAGCCGTCGTTTCGGTTGCTCGGCAATCACACTGTGCGCTCTCGGGCGTGCATACCACATCGCCCGCCGTGCATTCATTACGCGGCAGCTCGTTTTCTGTTAAGTTTCCATCTCCGATTTTCACGCTCATTGCCCGCTGTTTTCGTCCGCGGGAATGTTGCGATACAAATCGGCTATTATGTCAACGCACTTTTCTATGCCGATAACGCCGCTGTCCAAAACAATATGATAGTTGTTGATGTCACCCCATTCGGTTTCCGTATAAAACTTGTAATATGCCGCGCGCCGTTTGTCCTTTTCTTTGAGTCTTTTCAAGGGAGCATCCGACGTTTCGCCGTACAGATTCACAATCCTTTCCGCGCGTTTGTCCATATCGGCACGTACAAAAACTTTAAGGCAATCGGCAACGTCACGCAAGATATAGTCGGCACATCTTCCGACTATAACGCAAGGTCCCTGTTCCGCCAAATCGAGTATGATTTTTTTCTGAACAGCCCAGAGGTAATCCTGATTGGACATTCCGTGATAGGAATGCCCCGCCGCAAACACGCTGGAAAACCAACCGTCGTGAGCGGTATATTCACCTCTTTCGGCAACGTATTCCTTGCTCAGTCCGCTTTCTTCCGAGGCGCGCTCGATAAGTTCGCTGTCATAACACGGAATACCGAGTTTTGCCGCGACTTCTTTTCCGATTGTACGTCCTCCGCTTCCAAACTGTCTGCCGATTGTGATAATTCTGTTTTTCATTGAATTTTCTCCCTTATTACGCTGATAACTGTCGGATTATAAGACATACCGATTACAATTTGCATAACCGATGTATCCAACATTGCTCTTTGAATTCTCTGCATTGCTCTACAATTATATCACGTGCACGCCGCGATTAAAATATATCTCAAGGAAATTGCAACTTATGTATGAAAAAACTCCCTGATGGGAGTTTTTGTCATTCTTCTATAAGCGCCGACGCATTTACCGCTATCGCGCATTGCATACGTTTTTTGAAAAGGTCGCAGCCGTACGAGTATATACCGTTTATGTCGCCCGTCGCGTGATAGGAATTCGCGGCACAACCGCCCGAGCAATACAACCTTGCCCAGCAATCGGCACATTCGGGTTTGGAATAGACATTGCAGCGCTTGAATTTGTCGCGCACGGCGGTATTTGTTACGCCGTTAAATACATCACCCATGAGATAATCTTTATCTCCGACAAACTGATGACAAGGATATAGCTCACCCGTCGGGGTAACTGCCATATACTCCGTTCCGGAGCCGCAACCCGACAAACGTTTATAAATACACGGTCCGTGTTCAAGGTCAAGCATGTAATGATAGAACACGAAAGGTGTTCCTGCTCGTCTGCGCTCTATCATTTTCTCCGCGAGAAGTTCGTATTGCCTGTACACGATTTTCTTGTCCTCTTCCGTCAACGCATAAGGCGAATCGGGCGGACATACGACGGGTTCCATGCTCAGCCTGTCAAAACCAAGGTCCAGCATAACCTCTATATCCTTCATGAAATCGGGATTGTTATGCGTAAAAGTACCGCGTATGTAGTAATCTTTTTCACCGCGGGCTTTTGCGAACTTGACGAATTTCGGAACGATTATATCAAAACTGCCGACACCGCCTGCTGTCTTACGGAAGTGGTCATTGATTTCCTTTCGACCGTCCAGACTCATGACGACGTTGTCCATTTCGCTGTTGCTGAACTCTATGACGTCGTCGTCAACGAGCATACCATTTGTCGTCAGCGTAAATCTGAAACACTTATCGTGTTGTTGTTCAATGCTACGGGCATAAGCGACAAGGTCCTTGACTACCTGCCAGTTCATCAAAGGTTCGCCGCCGAAAAAGTCAACTTCGAGATTGTGACGGTCACCCGAATTTTCGACGAGAAAATCAAGCGCGCGTTTGCCGACTTCGAACGACATGAGCGCACGCTCACCGTGATATTTGCCCTGCGATGCAAAGCAGTACTCACAATCAAGGTTGCAGGTGTGGGCAACGTGAAGACAAAGTGCCTTAACGACGGTCGACCTTTTTGCAAGCTTGTCGACATCGGGACGGAACTTGTCTTCGGAAAACAGTTTGCCCTGCCTTTCAAGTTCTTTCAAATCGTCAACGCATTCTTTTATTTCTTCAAGACTTACGGAGTGTTTTGCCGCGACTTCTTTGAGATAGCCGTCATCACCCGCTTTTTCGTAATTGTCAATGAGTTCGAGCGCAACTTCGTCAACGACATGCACCGAGCCGCTGGCGCAATCAACGGCTATGTTATATCCACATTCAGTAAAAGTATGTACCATAATAGACAAAGACCACCCGAGAGTTATCCCGAGCGGTCGCAAGTTGAATCAAAAACGGATTACTTCGCCGCTTTTTCGCACTTTTGGTTTGCAACGCCGCAGGAAGTCTTGCATGCAGATTGGCAAGATGTTTGGCATTCGCCGCAGCCGCCGTTCTGTTTGCTCTTTTCGAGATTGCGGGTGTTCAGGGTAACGATTCTTTTCATAGTGACGCTCCTTAACGTTTGTTATTATAGATATTATATTGTTTCATTGCGCTTTTGTCAATAACTCCCACGCTCGCACGATAAATCTTTTCCGTCTATTCTTCCGTCTCCCGCAATCACACCACTCCACCCACCATCCGACAACGATACTCATCTACAACAGAATTTACACAAACACTTACAGACAATTTTGTCAATCACAAAAACTTTAATTAAAAAAACTGAACCGTATATTATAGGTTTTTCTTTGGTAAAGTCGGCAATAGCAAAAAATCTAGGAATACCAAGAGCGTCTTTTGCAGTAAAAAAATCAATATACTTATGTGGCTCAGCAGGCAGAGCACTTCCTTACCAAGGTACAGCCCGAAACAAAAGGGGCATTGCCCGCCGCAAAATACCCCTTCCAAATCTCCAAAACACCACAATATATTGTGCTTTTTCTTCCCTCGAATTTATCTGGCTGTCAGCCCTTTTCCCGATTTGACAGCCAAATACAGCCAATACCGATTTTATGCCGTTTTTCCGCGCTTTTTCCCACCTTTCAAACTGCCTGTTTCTGTCTGCATCTCAGGGTATTGTAAAAGTTACACAGTCGCAGTGAACGGCAATGCAAATTTTATGGAATTAATCTCCTGTCAATAATGATTTTTTTTACTTTACCAGTTTAAGTTTTCTATAAAATGTAGAGCGCGATTTGACGGAAAGACGCGCCATTGCTTCCGCTTCGGAAATGACATTTTGAGCGAAGTCGTTCGCTACTTGACTCAACAGCGTCTTATCCACCGCGATTGGCTTTCTGCCCGCATATTTTCCGGACGCTTTTGCATTTTCTCTGCCCTGTCGTCTGTTATTTGCTATGTTTCTGTCAATACTCAGCATCATATTGTTGAGCAAATACAGCATTGTCTTTCGTTCTCTGTCCGTCAAATATCTGTGTTCGCTCTTAATATAAATCTTAACGCCCGATTGCAGGACGCTATACATATCCCTGACTAGTCCCGTATTACTGCTTTCTAAATCGCTGAGGCTCTCTATTTTCAAAACGTCATCCGGCGTAAGTCCCGTTTTATCCAAACCGTCCAAATTTTCTATGGTTCGCTTTCCGTTCGGCTTCCGCACTACTATCAGGTTATCGTTTCCGCACTTCATTTCACTTCTTAAAAGCCACTCGAACCTGTCATAATAATCCAATCCGACAGATTCCATAAGTTGCCTAACATCCTCCCTTCTTTCGCTTGGAGTTCTCATGCTGATAAATGCGGGAGTCATGTTAACGCGGTAATAAGCATCCCTTCTCAAATCCATATTGATACCCGGAATTCCGTGAAAAAGTCCGCGCGGAAGCGCATCGACAGAATTCCAATACGGCTTTATAATATATTGAAAATTTTGGTCATCAAAACTTTCGTATATGATTTCACCGACCGAATATCTGCGATTATTTCTGTCATATACCTTTATCAGCCCAACATTTCTGTAATAAGGCGTACCGCTTAAAGGCTTACTGAATTCGCTGGTCAACATTTCTTTTCTCCTATTCATTCAACATATCATACGCTGTTTTCAATATTTTCGCATACCTTTGCTCGTACATCGTTTTATAGAATTCTTTGCGCATATGGCTGATATTTTCAATCGAATCAACCAATTTGCAGATCGTGTCCAACTCGATTTTCGGGACAATTCGTTTCAATGCTTTGTTACATTCTTCGAACTGCAGACTGTTTATCACTTCGAAATACGAGCTTTTTCTTCCGTTGAGTTTAATATGCGAAGTTGGAAAAGCATATATCCTCTTATCTATTTCCTCTTCACTACGCATAATCTCTGCCAACTGTTTGTCGGTATTAAGTTTCGGATACATGCTTGAACCGTTGTCAAATACCGGCGCTATTTTATATTTATTCTCTTTTTTGATAAATCCCCAGTTTCCGCCGTGTCTGTCGAAATTACCGTTCAAGGCGTCAACGATGAACATATCCCAAAATCTCTCGATCGATTCTTTGACGTCGGTAAGCTTTACATTATCATTTAGCATTTGTTGAATATCTTCATACGAATACTGATACATTTCTTTATCTTCTTCCAAAGAGCTCTCGCCCACATCGTTGAAATGCACGAGTATTTCATCCCCTTGACAGAAGTTTTTTACAACCACAACGTTTGCACCATGATAGACGCCCAATTCTGTGTGTTGCACGTCAATTCCCAACAATTCAAAGATATGACTGCCCAAATACTCCGAAATATGGTTGTATATCAACCCGACTTCAGAGTTCCTTTGATGCTTGACAATATATCGCTGTCCGTTCACGGTAATTTGATTCTTCTTTTCCGCTCCAGAAAAGTATATGTCTTTATCAATCTCGTACTTGGAAAAATCTTTCATATTTATCACCTTTATTGTATTATACGAAAGCCACATCTATGTGTCAATAGGATTATGCCATAATTTTGACACATAATTTGAAACATTTTGTCGAATGTGTACAATAATACCCAACCGCCTAATGTTATTAACATTAGGCGGTTGGGTATTATAATATCAATTGAATCACAATGTCGAATTATGATTGACACTCCATTGGAATGTCAATGCACTATATTTACAAGTCTATTTCTGTCATTAAATTAACTTTTCGTTGAATCACAACATAGGCATTATATTTCAGAGAATCTATGGCGCCACCAACAATTATTAATATTGGCTCAGGACATTTATAATTATTATCTTGAGAAATTTTCAACATTTGCTCAATGTCAATAGAACTAGCATTGGGAGAGCTCAACGGATGCAAATGCCACTCACCTAAATAGTATTCATTTGTTATCCATAACTTACACAACAACTCAGATAAACCCTTTTTTCCTCTTACAAAACTAAATTGAGTTCCTTTTGAATCAATTGTTGGGCCATAAAATGTTTTGACTATTGCTTTTTTTCTGTCAGAACTATATCGCCCAGTAATTATTCCACCAGTTTCATTGCGCGATAACGCCAAAGATTTACGTACCATGTCCTTTAATTCACTAGTTTCAAACTCTACTATCAAATCGTTAAATACAAAACGTTTTATATCATTTTTCCCACTCATCAACAACCTCGACCGATAAATCGTTTTTACGCCAATGTACACAACAACTAGTAAAACTTCTGAAATATACCGAGTCAATAACTTTCACTAATGCGCTTCCCCATATATTAACATCGTCAAATCGTGCTGGAAATACCGGATGGTAGCACCCTATTCCTTGCATTACTAGATCCTTCTCTTCCAAATTCAAATCTGAAACTAGACTTTTGAATGTGGGCAACACCTTTTCGCAGTACTCCTTGTAATCAAATTTTTTTGATCTAAAAAAGTACACAATAAAATCACACGCGCCATAACTCATTGCGGCAATAACAAAAAGTTTTTCTTTTTCAAATTCACGAGAACTCAAAATTTTTAGGACTTGCATATTAGCACTACAGTCAATCACCATATCGCATAAGGACAATGAAGCGACATTTTTATAAGTTAAATCGCTATGACAAGCAACCTTCAAATTAGGATTGTTTTTTATAATTTTTGACCTTACTTCCTCACATTTATCTTTATTGTGGCTATCTATGCCAAGAATGTGGCGAGCCACATTTGAAAATATGAAACGATCACCATCAAATAAATGCAAATTCTCAAAACCAATCCTTGAAAAATTTTCGGCTAATACTGAACCTAAAGCTCCCATTCCTATTATAGCAGTATTCTTTCGGGCAATTCTATCATTAATTCTTCCACGAGATAATAAACAATCTGTATACAAATTTTCTGCATGATAGTACTTAATTTCTCCTTTAAACTTACTCATATAATATCGCAATTTGGTTGACAATATATTTCTAAAACCCTTAGTTGGAAAATTAAATTCAGGCAAATCCATGAATATCCAACTCATTGTTACATCATCCCCACCAACTAATCTTGGAATGGGATATACAATTGCCAAAAACATACCTGCTGATAACATATCGCTGGACACAAGTAAACGTGATATAATTCCTTTAATATCTATTCCTTGCTTTTCACCAAACGCAAACAGTTCTTCCCATGTTCGTGGAAACATCCACGGGTCTATAATCGGCGGCCTTTCTAATCGAATCCATAATGAGTATTTGCTGAATTTTTCTGCATCATCAAAATAATCTCCCCAAAACAACGTTCCTCTGGCTTCATCATAATCAAGATTGTAGAGTTCTCTGAGAAGAAAGTAGTCATATTTATCGTTAGAAAATTTATCAATTTTAGCATACCCAAACTTATGATTAAATCCTTTCCACAACTCTAACGGGCCCTCTTTAAAAATAAATTCCGATGCATAATTACAGTTAATTTCTGGCAATTCAAATGGATCACCATCTTTAACTAATTTATTGTTCGCTGCTGATTCAATCCATCTTAACGCGCGATTTAAGTACCACACAAATTTCTGACCATATTTTTCAGGCAAATAGTCAAACGATCTATCATCAAAAATATGATATGTTTTATCCAAGCACAATTTACCGCTTAAAAAAGGATATTTGTCGCCTATATCAATGTTAAGATTTTGATGCTGAAAAGTACAAGTAATTCCTCCATCTTTTGCAGGAAAAAAATCCATACTGTTTTCGTTAAACCTAATGTACCAGTTTGTAGTTAATGGAACAGACAAAGATATGGACTTTTCTATTGTAATCGCAACTTTAACATAGTAGTCATTATGTAGGACAAACACATCCTCTAAAATTTCCACATTTGGATATAAATCAATTGCACTTCGAGCTGCCTTAATATCATCCAAGTTCATTCGGCGAACCTTCCCTGAGAATCGATTTTTGATGCTGCTTCGCGCTCTGTAAATTTTGGCGTGGGAGTTTCATAAACAGGAAATTCGGTGCCAAATATTTCACGCCATAAAAGTGAACTTTGCTTTTTATCTTCGTTAAAATATGCTTCCTTCGCTTTCTTCGCAACAACTTTTAATATCTTAATAAACTCTTGATAATTCGTTTCGTCAACTCGAGCAAATACATCATGCTCGGCCACTCCTCTGTCCGCCATATAGGGCTTAACTGGAGAATACTCCGCCATCGCAACTATTGATTCGTAAACGGATCTCTCCAAATTAAAAGTTTTATTATCAGGACAACATTCGCCTATAAAATGTTCTAGTGGATAACTTTTTATACCATCTATATCAACGAAATTCTTATTCCACCATTTCAAAGACCTTACAACTTTCTTATAATTATAATTAGTGCTACCGTGCTTTTCGTTTGCCCATCTAATCTGCTCCAGCGGATGCGTTTTATCCCATTTTTTTGCCTCTCGATCGGGTATCATCAAATAATCATTTTTCCATGCCTTGTTTTTTTGTGAACAATTAACTAGTTGCTGCGACACATAACTTTCAGAAAACATTTCTTTGGAATAGGCATCTGTATTAGAAAAGACTTCTCTCAGAAATTTTTTCATCTCCATACTAGGTAATGCTGTAGGTACCAAATCAATACAGCAATTGCTCATTTCTATGCCTAATGAACGCCCTTGTTTTTTCCACTTTCCAGAATAGTATTTATTTAAAAATGGTCTAAACGCGTTTAAAGCTTGTTCTGGCGATTTTTTATATATATCAGTATTATTTGCATTATCTGTGCATATAAAATCAGTAACAACAACAATATCGATGTCTGATTTATCCTCATTTATGCTTTTAATAGCGGTGTCTCTTGCCACGCTACCTTGTAAAAACACAGCAATTATATGTTCTCCAATCGGCTCAGACCTTAATCTATTCATTAGAATTTTGTATTGGTCCATCAACTCGTTTTTAACGTGCTGTCTTAAATTGATATTAGACACAAAATCAACAAAGTTTGTATTGCAATACATAATTTTCACTCCTGAATTTTATATTTTTATTCCTTTGAAGTATTTTTTATCGCTAAACTTAGCTTCTTCAAAATCGAAATCATATATTTGGCACTCACCCCATTCATTAGAATACTGTCCTAGCATAAACATAATTTCCGCGGGCCCCCTATAAAACAAATGTAAATAATTTGATGATGTTTCAAAAATAAAACTTTTAATGGCACAGCTCGCACTTCTTGCAAATTCCCATGCGTCATCACTGTTTATATCCGCGACATCATTGTAATAGTTTAGTAACTTGTATCTCGCTAATTTTACTTCTCGCATATATTTTAAAACATCTTTTGTAATACTTTGGTCTCCAACACTTATGCATACTACTGCATTTTCACAGTCGTTTACCTCAAAATCACATGCCATAGGAAACTCTGACTCCTCCTCCCTTAGAATTTTAGCTTGCCTTTTCGGCTTCACCCAAAGCCCGCTCCTATTTTCCAATGCAATATCTCCTCTTTTAAATCCAACTAATTTTCCTAAAAGGAATGCCACAGAGAACGTTCCAGAAAGACATATTGTATAATCGTGTCCATACGGCAATTGTTCATTAACAAATTTTTCAGACATCCTAATTACATCTTCCCAACCATCTTCATTGTTTATCCTTCTGCCAATAAACATTGCAGATAAATCTAGACATTTATCCCCTAAGCTTTTCAATGTTTCAATTCTTGAATCTGACTTCCCTATACCTATTATTCCAACTTTGATTCTTTCTTTAATGAAAAGATTTTCATCTTTACAAATGGTTTCTATTTTCTCTTTGTCAAAAATAGTATTTCCTCTTGAATTTTCTTTTCTAATCAATGAAGTGAAAAATTCAGAATCCCTTGACACATCATAGTTAATATTTGCAAGATTGCAAATATAACTCAATTCTAGTTTCAAATTATGTATCGTTTTCCCTTGTTCAAATCTTAATTTTGACAAAAAGCCTTTCAGATGTTCATCATTTTCACAACCAATAGCTGTTCTTATGCTATCTATCATTGCGCGCGTTTTCGCATCATTCGAATCATAGAGTCCAGCCACATCAATCCCGCCCTCTAAATTTGTAATGTAGTGAGCAAGCAGATCTTTGGGCTCAAACGTAACTGGGGTGCACAAAAATAACCTGTAGCAATTATCTTTCTGCCTTAAATAGAAGTTGTACCCTCTTTTTAATATTGAATCTTTGTTATTATAGCAATTTGGATCTATTAGGTCTGTCCATTTCAACAACATGTCAGATCTAACTCTAAATTTACATTGAATGTAATCGCGATTATATTGAGTTTTTGTACCTTCATTCATGATGCAAGTTGTATAATGAACCACTACATCATCAAAAGGCGAAGCCTCTTTACATTCGTAAGAGACGCTACCAATCTTGCTATGGGGAAGCAACATTTTTATCGCATTAATCCAAAAATAATATGCTTGAAAGTCATCTCCCAGTTGTCGCGCAGCAATTTGAGTATTTGCCAATTGAAATTCCCCCCCCCCTAAAAAGAAAATAAATTACTAACTTAAACTTTCTACTCTACATTCAAACTTGATTATAAGCATTCCTCGCATTTCACTATCACACTTCAGCGCACCTATCTAGCACATATTAGTTTTTACCAAGTTGCCTTGAGATTGATTCATAACACATCCTAGCGACACTGCAGTGACTAATCATGCTTTAATTAATTGTAGTAGATATATGTTGGTATGTCAATTTGATCTTACTTATGATGTTAATATAACCATCCAATTTTTCTAATTGACACTTATTTTACAAAAAGTTTTTCAATTTTCTTTTGACTAACATTGCATTCTTCTTACCATTTACTATTCACGTCGTTTAGTAAATGCAATCATTTGATCTGCTAGTTCTGTTAAATACTTACTCAAAGTAATGCCTAAACCTATCACCACAACAGTAAATTTTATTTTGCCGTTTCGGGGGCGGGGTGTAGCACCGGCGGAGCGGAGTCAACGGGCGTAAATTGTCGCTGAAAATTCGAATGTCTTGTCACCGCTTCGGGATTATTCCGAGGCGGTTTTTATTTGCAGGCGGGCTCTGTTTTTCAGACCGCTTTATTTTCTATATGATCGCTCAACTGTTTCACTTATGCGCCTTGCTATTCAGCGGACTGCCCTATTGGTTAGGCGCAAGCGTTCACCAACCAGACTGCCCTATTTTCTCTCAACAATTTCCGCTCTTCTCCGTTGACTGCCGAGGGGAAAATACGAAATTTACGTTCTTCTCCGCCTGCGCTCCTCCGCTCTTGCCGAAAGGCAAAATCAAAATTCGGAGGTGAACTCTATGGAAAACACAGTTTCCAGCTCTTGCAAAGCCGAAAGAAGCTATCTTGCCGAATTCGACTTTTTCGACGGTGACGATTTCGTCACATTCAACATCATCGGATACAGCTCAGACCAATCCGAAATCCTTGTCGCGGTGACGGACAGAGGAAAAATCAGCCTTGTCACTTATGACATACTGACCGACAAAACCGGCAGACGGTATTTCGAATACGGCTGCATGTTCGACAGGATTTACATCGACGACTTTGAGGAGGCGGCTTAATGAAACTGACTCTCGCAAATGTCAAAGAACTGAAACGCAACTCGTCAAGCCCGCTGTTCAAGCGGGTTTGCAATTATGTCATCGAAGAATGGAGTAACTATTCGGATAAAAAAGATATCTTCACCGATGTGCTCCATCACGGCTGCCAGTCGGGCGTCGTAACAGAACTCATCTACTACTCGGACACCGTGCGTTTCTACAAACAATACCGACAGGAAATCAACGACCTTTTGTACAACGCGATGAACGGAACGGGACTTTACGCTCCCTCCGAACTGTTCGGCAACAAATGGGACAAAGAAGACCCGCTCGCACAAGAAATTACCAATCAAAACCTTCTCGCGTGGTTCGGATTTGAAGAAACGCTTCGGAACATCGGCAACAACTTCGAGCAACTTGAACAGTACATCTGAGGAGAAACTATTATGACAGGCAAAGAAAAAGCAATTGAAATTTTGAAACAAATGGACATTTACGAGCCTTATATCGAGGGCTTCAAACAAAAGGACAAGGTGTGCTTCTTCGAAAATTTCGGCGGGTTCTGGATTGACCAAGAGCCCGAAGCCTACAAAAAAATGCAGGAAATCGAACAGAAGCACGGCTGTAAGGTTTACGCCGTAACCCACGAATTCACCGAATTCGGCGAATGTTGGGACTATCTCATCGTCACGGCATATCCCGAAGAATGGAACGACCTCGTTTACAAGAACGGGAGTATGTTCTGCGCATTCGCCTACGTATGGAACAAAGACGACGAATGGTGCAGCGAATTCGGTAGCATCGGCGTCAGAAGTTTCGGCGGCGGTCTGAAACGCGTGGCGTAAGGAGGACGACGAAATGACTCCCCTGAAAACCTATGCGCACATCAACAGTCTCGGCGGGCAGACGGACAAAATAACCGTCTTGCAACAAGTCGGCGACAACGACTATCTGGTCGATTACAAAGGCGTGAAATGTCACGCAATTTTCAACCCGTTCGTCTGCGAATATTACGCAGACGACCTTTATACCGTCGTCAAGGAGGACAGACAATGAACAACATGCAAAGACTCGCAACCCACGATAACAAAAACTGCAAACTTTTCGCCGATACGGTGACCTCCCTAATGTCGTCGCAGGGTTTTTACGGCAGACTTTATCACGCCGTCAACGAACTCGACGACGACGGCCTGTACGAGCTCGAAGTACAAATCGCCCAACAGAACTTCCACGATACGCTCGACGTTGTGCTCTGGTTGGAGTGCTGATATGGCTGCACGCCGGAAACCGAATTACGGCTACAAGGTGTGCTACCGCGAAGAAGGTACGAAAGAATACGTCCGCTACTTCCTGACGCACACCCGAAAACAGGCTTTCAACGCGATGCGGAGTTACATACGCTATCCCCCCACCGCACGGGACGGCGACAAAGAACTCGTCAACCCGAAATGGAAAGTCATTCCCGTATCGAAAAAAGAAACCAAACGCGGTATATGGAGAGAGTGTCCGTTTTAGCGGGCACTCTCTTTCACACCGAAGGAGAACAAGATGACAAAACTGAATTTGGAAGCGACTTCGAGAGAACAGGAAATCGTAAAAGCATACCTTGAAGAAAACGCAAGCGAAACACTTGCCGAGAAGATAAACAACGGCACGCCCGTTGAGAAAGACGGCAAACAGCTTATCAACCGCAAAACGCTGGACGGCTTTATGCGATACGCCTGCGACGAAGCGAGAAAGCTCGCGGCAAAAGGCGCGTCATCGGCCTGCGTCGAAGACAAAGTCGTGTTCGGCTGGGCGATACATTACTTCGAAGAAGACAGCATCGAAGGCACGGTTTGCAACGCCGACGGCACGGAATACAAACCCGTCTGCACACCCGCAAGCAAGCCGACGGCAACGGTCAAAGCCGTCGCGAAACCGCAACCGGCGCCGCAGATGACGCTATTCGATTTTATGGAAAAAGAAGACGGCGAAACGACAGAAACAGACGTCGAAAACGCAGTCGAAAACCAACCCGAAAACGAGGAAGAAGACGACCTTCCGAGTGCCGAAGAAATCGACGAAATTTTAGCCGAAATCGACGGCGAAGACGAGGCTCGAAGATACCCCGAAAACGTCGATATGGAAACGGGCGAAATACTGCCCGCGAAGACGGAAAAATCCGAGCCTTCCGTTTCCCCTTACGAGCCCGAAGCGCTCCGCATTCTGCAAGAGATTTTCAGCGACGAAATGGTATTGAGGTGACCTATGAGAATATGCGATATCAGACCTATCCCGAAACGGATTTTGGCAATCATTCGGCAAGCCGACGAACAGAGTTTCCCGCAACCCGACGGACACGTGAGATTCTATTCCTACCTTACCACGGCACGCCGCGAACTCATAAAAGTCACCGTTGCGGTGAAGCACATCCGCAAGAAGTGGTTTTGCAAGCAAGTCGCAATACACGGACTTTATTCGTCAAAATGTTATGTTAAAGATATGGAATACTGCGGATACTTCGGAATGGGCTTCCGCGTCGGCTGGTACGACGAAGGCTTGCAAAAATACAGAAACTGGTACGAACGCGGTTGGTGTTGGGCAGCCGACAAATACTATGACCCGTCCTGTCCGACGTTGAATTTGCAATTCGTCGGCACTCTGCCAGAGTTCCGTTACAGCGCGTTCGAGTATTACCGCGGAGCCGATATTCTCGGGTATCTTAGGCTCTTTACGGCATACCCTCAAATCGAATATCTGATGAAGTTCGGGCTCGACGATATCGCCCAAAATGTGACCATATTGAAACGGTGTGGAAAGGACAAAAATTTCTGCAAATGGCTCGTCAAAAACCACGCTGAAATCGCCGGCAATTATCACTATATTTCCGTCATTATGGAAGCATACAAAAGCGGTCGTCCGCTAGAAGATTTACAGCGTTATCACGAAGTGAAAAAATGCCTTCAACGCACGGAAAATTATGCCGCCGTCAAAGAGCTTTTCAAGGACAGAAATCTCGAAGACCTTTGCAAATACCTCACAGCACAAAAAGCCAATGCCAGCTCCTATGCGGACTATGTAAAGGCCTGCGTTTATCTGGGACTCGATATGTCGCTCGAACGCAATCTTCTCCCCCACGAATTCCGGCGCTGGCACGATATCCGCATAGACGAATACCGCACCGCAATGACAATCGCAAGCGAAAACAAGCGCAAAGAATTTTACGCGCGTTTTGAAGCAATCACGGGAAAATACGCCGCTCTCCAACATAACAAGCGAAGCGCGTTCGTGGCAATTATCGCGCGTTCCCCCGCAGACCTCATCACGGAAGGTAACGCATTGCACCACTGCGTAGGACGAATGAATTACGACCAAAGAATAGTGCGCGAAGAATCACTCATTTTCTTTATCCGCACAAGGGAATGCCCCGATACGCCTTTCGTCACCGTGGAATACTCCCCTTCCCTCAAAGCTGTTCTGCAATGCTACGGCGACCGTGACTCAAAGCCCGACGACAGCGTTCTGCATTATGTACACGACATCTGGCTTCCCTACGCCAACAAAACGTTGAAAAAACTCGCGGCTTAACCGCAAAGGAGAAATTATGCTTGTATCGCACGGATATGTCATCAAGGAATTCGGAAGCATAGACGAGGTTTCCGAATACATCGAGAAACAGCTCGCTCAACACAACCTTTCCTACGCGAAAGTCTACGATCACACTGAAAACGAAATGCGCGTGGTCGTGTATCAGTATCACACGCTCTACACCGAAGTGTTCATCATACACGACGACTACGAATTAAGGAGAATCTAATATGTCCAACTATTTCAGAATTACGGTTTATCACCCTGTGCACAACATCTCGGCAATCATGGACTCGAACGGAAAGTTCGAGAAGCTCTGGCAATTTTCCGCCCATCTTGTAAGCAAAAGATTCAAAATTGTAAGCGTCACAGGTGCCGACAACTTCTCGGAAGGCAACATTCCGATGAACTACGTCCCAACAAACACTATCCTCTTACGCGCCTGCGCCCAAGGGCAACCGGAAATAAACGGCAACACAATAACCGTCCGCAACAAATTTTACAACACAAACTAAAAAGAGAGCCGCCTTACTGCGGTTCTCTTTATTTCTCAATTTCCAATTCTTCTGACGAAAATATCGGGGCATCCAAAAATTCGACAACCGTCATATCAAATCCCCGAGCAATCATCATGACGGTGTTAAGCTCAATACCGCTGTTTCTTCCGCTCATGATACTGTTCATAGTGCCATGCTGTATGTTGGAAGACTGCTCCAACCGATATTGAGACATTCCCCGCTCTTTTAGTAATTCTTTTATGCGGCTTGCTACCGCTTGGCTTACTGTCAAAATCCTTTCTCCTTATCCGATAAATTTAGTTTATCAATATAAGGCGTTAAAAATACGGATTTAAAACGCCGTATTTTATTGCCACTGAAACCATAAAGCATGAGAATTAAGGCGTTACGACGACATAATGCCATTGTATCTGGCGATGGTATATATAATGCTGAAACGCATTCATGAATCGCTACAACTATTATTATAGCAATTCATTATCAAATCTTTTGCTATATTCCCATAGCCTATATTTATTTGAAATATTCTCTTAACAAAAACTAAACAATCCTAATTTTGCAACACGATTAATAAATTTTTACATAACCAAACTTGATGTCATGGCTCAACGTTCAATTTTCTATGTCCAAACTTGCACAAATCCCTCCACAATGGTAATTTTCACACCATAATAATACATGAAATCACATAACTTTTACACACTCTCTTTAATTCTAATGTATTAAACATCGTCTACCATTTCACAAATTAATTTACCTTCTACTCATAAGCGTCCAATACTTCTTCAACAAGTTTAATCGTCTCTCTAAAATCTTCAAAATCGTCATCATTCCAATTGGCAGCGCCTTCTGGATAACTATGACTCGGGACTCTTCGCGCTTTATTAAGCTTATCAAAAACGTTTCCCCATTCCTTCATTGTTTTCCCAACAAATATATTTTCAAACAATACAAAATTGTCGATAATAATACCGCTCAGAAGATGGAAATATATATTATTTACACTTGGATCAAAAAGTTCGGATAGTGTCAAATTGCGTGCATTATTTATAGCATTTGCCCCGATTTTTTGGTGCTTCGCCATGGCATCAATTACTATTCTCTTTGCAGCACTTGCACCCATAGTAATTTGTAAAGTATTTTTGACTGCTTTTCTTAATCCTATCTCCACGCAATTAAATCTATAGTTTATCTCCTGCCGTTGTTCTTCTATGCTCAAGTGTTTGCGATCGTATTTATATTTTCCAAGCAAATATCTTTCTATTGTACCAAAACATATGCTATACTTACCATCGGAATTTTCAATAAGACCATATCCCAACAAGTGGAGCAATGAATTGTCATCGACAAAACTGGAAATGTATTTTCCCCCGTTCAAAGCTATCTCTTTTAAAACGTTGAACTCAATTGGATAATTTTCAATAAGTATGTTGAGTATCATCAAATAGAACCCAGTCGCGTTATTTGTTTCCTCAAATTTTTTCAAGGCTTCCTTATAAAATCGTATTCCTATGGTTTTCGGTCTCTTTTCATTTTGTTTTTTCAATTCGCCATTAATAAAGCTACATAGCAATCTTATCAAATACGGATGACCACCACAATCCAATGTTAAATCAGAACACACATGCTCATCAAAATTCAAGCCCATATATCCGCCCAATGTATTTACCATATTTTGTGTATCCATCAATTCAAATGGCAGCAAATATGCTCCTCGATTTGATTTTGACAATTGACCGTACATAGGATTTGTAATCCCGTTTTTTAAAACCGGAACTTCATTTATCATAGGATTTGTCCCTGCAACAACAACTGAAATCGCTTTGGGATTCTTTAAGTAGAATCCTCGAATGGCATCCCAAAATCTAACATAATATTCGCCATCTTTCCATTTGACATTTTCATTTGGGACATCAAATGTTATAGCCTCCACTTCATCAAAAAGTAAAACTATTGGCTTTGACACTTCGTTATAAATCGTCAACAAATCATTTTCAAAGCACACTGCAGCATTTTCTTCCACATAAGATTGTTTCGAATGCCTATTGATTTGACCTTTTATTTTTTTTTTGGCAAAAATATCATTGATAATTGTATACAAAGCTATTTGCCAAGTTGTAGGCGACAATTGACTTTGACATGGGATATAAACTGTAGAATAACCATCATTATCTAATAAACGTTTAACCGCATAAAGAAGTGAAGTTTTGCCGCTTCTTCTCAACCCAAATATACCACTGTGTGTATTCGTCTTGCATTTGTTTACTATATCGAAAACAAAGTCACGTCTGCCAAAAAAGAAAATATCATCTTCAATCGGATTAGATGATAAGAAAAGATCCACATCAAATAGATATTTCTTAAATCGCTCCACTAAAAAACCTTCCGTTGCATTTTCAAGAAGCTCTCTATATGAAAATGGTACCACTATCGAATTAAAATTATTATCTTTCAAAATTTCGGTCAATTTTTGTTCAATATTATCGTCTCTACTAATTATGATTTGGCACCCTTTATCAATACGTAATTTGGGATGTTTTTCTGTTGCCACAACAGTAGCGACTTCTAATGATCGGGGTTCAAAAGATACGTAATCTGCAAATACAACCACGATCTCTCTATTAAGATTGAATTTTAGGCTAAACTCTTGGGTCGGTTTAGCAAGACAGTATCTATATGCGCTGCGTGCAATAGGTATCTCCGATCCTCCATGTGTCAAATATAATTCGTCTTTTAGGCGATTTATAATTTTCTTTTCGTCTTCTGTAAACGCATCAAATCTAAAAGCCGGATTGATTCCAGGCACAACGACATCCTTTGACTTTGAACTGACAGAACCTTTTTTCCTTATATCCACAGCACGATCGTATCGCATATTAGGTTTTTCAACGATCTCAAATTCAACATAATCTCCTTCGGTTAATTGATATATTGTGCAATTCTTTAAATCGTTTTTGCTAAAAAAATATTCTTTCCCATCTGCGCCATTAATATGGCCAAAAGACCCATCAATATAATATATGTTGCCTTTCATTATATTCTCCCCCATCCAAATGATGTGCGCCGCCACAAATTACAGAGTAATTTGACAACTTTAGGATCGCTTACTAAATTGATTATAGTATATAGATGGTTCATTTGCAATACTTTTTTGACGATGGGACGTGTGCTTGTCTTTATACAAGTGGCGTCGCTGCGCTCCGCCAGGACAAGCACACGCCCTCACGCCGACCGCCGTCGGAAAGGTGCGGACGGAAGCGGCGTTGCCCGCTGAACCGCTCGGGCAATCGTCCGCTTTCACCGTCTCGCTCCCCTTTCCCGTTCGGCTTGGCCGGTCAGTTGCAACGGCGCATCTGCTCTATCACGTCCTTGCTTACCTGCCCTACATAGCACCCTTCGTCCCAACACCCGAAATCATCGAAGAGCAACAGTTTTCTGTCGTCCACTCCGACACGACATACCACATCTTCTTCCATAATGTCGGATATAAAAAATTGCGACAATCCCTTTGAATACACCACCTTTTCGCCCGTCTTTTCTATGTATTTCAGGATATAGGCAAGTGCCTCGGCTTTACGAGACTGCTCATCGATTGGTTCGAAATCAGACCTGCCGAAGCGTTTGTTGAAATAAGTGTTCTGCAAAGTCACCTGTCTTTGACGAGTGCAGAAACTGTAATCGTTCACCTCAACAAGTTCCCCTGGCATTGTGCCGTCGGGGACATAGAAAACACCATGGAAATGCAATCGGTTTTTCTCCGGCGACCGCTCCCATACACCTATGTAACGCCATTTTTTGCGCGAGCTGAACAGGCTCAGACAATTCGTGAGTTTATTGCGGAAAGCGACCTCGTCGTGGAGTTTATCATCGTAGGTAAAGGTGCAGAAAAAGTTGAATTCCTGCAAATTGGCCTTTCTCGCAAGACGGATTTTCCGAGCGATAAGATTCCTTATCTTGCGGTTGAAATTCCCCTCGACAAACATCTCCGCCGCAAATTCGTCTTGAAAATACGGGAGCATGGCGGTGAGGATTGAGGCCTTTCGGTCCTTGCGGGGCAAGTCGGCGGTCTGCGCGTAAAGCTGCTCGAAAAAGTCTTTGCGCGTCATTCGGACGGTTGCGGGGTTCTGCTCTTCGAATTGCGGTTCATTGTCGAACGCAAAGGGGAAAGGCGCGGTTTCGGGAGTGAGATACACGCACCCTTCCTCGAATATGTCGTCTTCCGAAAAATCGGGTTCGGCGGTTGCCGTCCGCACTTCTTTCGCTTCTTCGCGGACGGGTTTAGTAGGCTGTGCGACGGTTTCGGCAGACTGCTCCCTCCTGACTTCGATAAATTCCTCTACGGGTTTACGGCGACTGGACGGCGGACGGTTTGTGTGCGGGATTGCGATGTAGTGACTGCCGTCGAAATATACCTTGCTCTCGCGGTAAATCATACGCTTCGCCCTCCTTGTCCGTCGTTCCCGTCCCTGTACAGCGAATCGATGAAATAACTGTGCTGAGATTTGAGTTCCTCCACGCTCGCCTTCTCCGTCGCGTATTCGAGATAACCGTCAAGTCCCACGGGCGCCTGCCTTGCCATATCGTCGAAATAGTCGGAAAAACAGTCGGTGGAAAACCGTCTGCTGTAAATCTTCTTGCTCATGAGGTAGTAGCGCTTCTTCTCCGTCTTTCCGTCCATTGTTCCGCGCTCCTTCTCGATTTTCAGCACGGAATACCCGAAGCGGTTGTAAATGCGGAGATTGCACCGCCACATAACCGCCACGAGCGATTTCAGAATGTGCACGAGCAAAGTGTTGTCGCCCCTTCGGAAACGGAAGTCATAATAAAGAGACACGAACCGCTCGAACAGCCAGCGCGAAAGCGCGTCCTCGATTGTGTAAAAAGGAAGCGCAAGCCGTTGCTCGCCCGCGGACACGATATGCAGGATTTCGCAAAGGTCTCGCGCGTCCGCACCCCAGCTCTCCGGCCGCTGTTCGTCGGTGAACACCTTGATGAACGGAAAGTTGTCCACGGTCGCGGAGTGACGGCACATTTTGAGCCACGAATTGAAAAGGTCGTTCTTCTGGTTGGTCTCCCGCGTGCCCTTCTTCACCTCTTTGAGTTCGAGATTGTTGCCGCGCTCCTTACCCACTTCCGTAATCGCCACGACGCCGAATTCAAAACTGCCGCTGTGCGGATTGTTTTCAATCACCTTTTTGCCGAGCCGCAACGCGTCGAAGTCGAGAATATGCGCGTGTCTGCCTTCCGTTATGCCTTCTGGAAAGAAATCCGTCCGCCACACCGGAAAGTTGCCCGACGAGGAAATTTCGTTGTCCTCGCGCACGGAATAGTTGGACACGATAAGACTGCTCTCGATGACATACACGAAATAGGCAAGCGCGTAAGTTTCCAACACCTCGAACAGTCCGCTGACTTTGAGCGCGTCGTTGAACTCCCCGCCGTAGCGCGCTATATCGTAACCGTAAAGCTGTGCGTCGACGTTGCAATTCCCAGTGTAGCGGTCGCGCTTCAACGCCACCCACTTTTTCACGGTGGCGAGGTTGTGAACGGTGCCGTGCTCCATACAGGCGCGCAGTTCGTCCTCAAAAGCAATCCACGGAAAATACGGCAGTTTCATGTCCGTGTCGCGCAGTATCTCGAACGCCCGCTGTCTGAACATTACTTCCTGCGACAGCACCATATCCGTTATCATCGTGGTTTTCTTTCTGCCCATACTTCCGCAAGTCATCGACACTATGGGAAGCTCGTTGATGAACCCGCAGTTGCGCGCCTCGAAATGACGGAGCCGCATAAGCGCAATCCTCTTTCGGAAACGGTCGAAAACCACCCACAGGAAAGGCGCGGCGCACCACCACGGGAAATCGGCGAATATCACCTGCAAGTCCGCGACGAGTTTGCACACCTGCGTGTAAAGCGTGCCGAAATCGAACGACACGGCAAAGAAGAAATAGTACGCGAGCGCGCTCACCGCAATGCTTGCGAGATTGAGATTGAAAATCCATATCGCAATCCACAGCACGGCAATCCATCTGTGCTCGCGGAGAAACGCCGCATACTCCGTCACCGCCCTTTTCAACGGCTGATATGTCACCGCGGAAACGCGTTTGAAAACGGCAAGCGGAAGTGTGTCCTTGTTGTGCTTCGTGTTGTGCGAGGAATAGACCGCCCGCACCGCAATGGCGAGGAGCAGAATACAAGGCAGAACGACCGCAATCGCCTTGCCGAAACTGCCTGCGATAACGCCTGCGTGAGCGCACCATTCCCTGAAATTTTCGCCGTCGAAAAACAAGGCGAAAAACGCCTTTGCCGAGGCGACGAAACCGTCGAAATCGAGGGGCAGAAACAAGCTCAAATCCATAACGGAAGAGGGCTCCGTAACTGTCGGCACGACGGAGTGTTCGATACCGAATATTTCGCAGAAATAGAACTTTACCGACACGAATAAGTCGCAAAAACATTCCGATATGCGAAGATATGATTTTTGAAAGACCAATGCGCCGAGCAGAATGAACCCCACGGTGATAAGCACCGTCAGGCAAATGTCAAATGCACGCCGTCTTGTCATAAGCCACCTCCGCAAGCGTTTTCAGAACGGGCAAAATCTGCCCTGCCGCAGACACTCGGCTACCCGTAAAAACGAGGTAGCCGATGAGTGCCGCAAACAACATAAGCGATATAACCGCTATTACCGTTTTTATTGTTCTCACTCTTTTTGTTTCTCCTTTTTCTTCTGCCTTTTGTTGCTCCTTTGAGCCTTGCAGTATGCGACAAGTCTGAACGGCAGACTGACAATCCATACGATTGCGCGCGCTATCCAAGGAAGCAACGGTACGAGCAACACGATGAGCAGTATGCCGAGCAGAATACCGAGCAGAACCTTCCACCACGGGGTGTCGTCCGGCATTTGCACGGGCGGCGTCACCGCATTGACGATGTCGATGGGACTGGACACCACGGGAATGACCTTGTACACGCCGTCCTTATTGAAGGTGAGCTGTATGATGTCGAAGTCGAAAAACACGCTTTCCCACGCCCTGTACGCCTGACCTTCCGTGTGTTTATCTGGCAGAACCGTGCGGAGTTCCATAATGTCCACCGCCGCCGAGTAATAGTCGCTGGTGGCAAACCTGAACAGCACGACCACCATTTCCTCGTCGTCTATACCGCTCACCGTAACAGCGTCGCGGTAATAGTTTTTGAGGGCGGCCACATCGCTCGCGTTTACGAGAATCCTTTCCGCGATTTCCTCATCGCTGCCCTGCAAATCCTCTTCTTTCAAGGTGTATATGGGCGACACGACACGGCTGGATTCCTCTGGTATCTTTCCGAACATCGTGTCCCAGAGACCCCAGTTCATCCAGTTGTCCCAAAAGGACGGATTGCCCTCTTGCCAGCTCGAAAGCTTCTGCAAATCCACGTCGGCGTCGAAGTCGTAATAGCTGTACCCTTGCTGAATTTTGCCGTAATCGGTGTCAAGCTTGCGGTAGTCGTCTATGTCGCTCTCGAACAAATCCGCGCTTATCGTGCCGTCCTTTATCGGCAAGGTGCCGCCGTCGAAGGTTTTGTCGTAATTCTTTATGTACTCGTACAGCGCGTTGCTCTCCACGCCGCCTATCGACACGATGTCCGCATACGGGTCGTACTCGCTGATGTCGTTCACCTTGAACAGATAGTAAAGCGTTTCGCACGCGGGGTGCAGATAATAGTCGCCGAGGTTCCAGCCCCACTTCGCCACCATCATTCCGCCGCCCCCGTCGCCCGCCTGTTGACCGAGCGAAAGCACGGACGAGTCGCGGTTGTAGCCCATATATTTGCCGACATACGCCGCCGCCTGATTGTAAAAATCATGATTGCTCGTCACCACGATGTCCTTGGTCTTGTATTCGTACCACTCCGCCTTTATCCTTTGCAGTCTGCCGTAGGTATCGAAAAACCGCTTGGGCACTGCGAAGTACACCGTGTCGAGCTGATTCTGATACCCCGCGCCTTTCGAGGAAGTCTTGGTGCGGTAAAAGGTGTGCCTGACGTCGAGCGACACGCTTTCGAGATACTCCACGGTGCTTGCGAGCGTACTCTTTGCCGAAGCGTCCGGCCCGTATCCCTGCGCGTAACCCGTGAATTTGAAAGTGCCGTTCACGGGATATTCCGTTGCGTTTCCCGCGCCGTAGGTCAGAAGCTCGATACCCGACACGTCGTATCTGCGCTCGTTGCTATTGACGCGCTCGGCGAAAGTCGTGCCGTTTATCTCCCTGTCCACCACCTTGAATTTGTAGAACAGGTTTTTGTAGTTGCTCTCGTCCGACTTGTCCAAGAACTGCAAGTCGAACTTCATGTAATCATTCGGGTTTCCGTCCCCGTCGTACGACACCGCCATCTGGATTTTGTTGCTCTTGCCGTTCGTCGAGAGGTTGAGCCCCTGCGGATTGTAGATATAGACGTAAAGCCCGTAGTTGCCCCTCATGTTCGCCTTGTACGAATAGCAATACTCAACGAAATTGATAACCTGCACCGTGCCGTTCTCGTTGTAGGGATAGTCCTTGATGTCAAACCCTTCCCCGCTCTCCGTGGAGGTGGTGAGGTCGTCCATAACGTCGGTTGTGTCGTAATTCAACGTGCCGCTGTCCGCAAACGCGACTTTCGGCGCCGCCGCAATGACGACGCCGAACGCGATGACGAACACGACAACAAGCAACATCGCTTTGTAAGCCGTCGTTTCCGTCAAAACACAATCACCTCCTTGTCGAGCGTTATCTCGCACACCTCCTCGTAGGCGGAAAAGTGAACGGTCACGGTCGCCTCGGCGTTATAGGAAGTGATGACGAGGGAATACATATCGGCATATCCCTTGCCTTCGCAGTCTCCGATTTCGTTGTTCGGATACACGCCTTTCAACACATCGTCGACGCCGCCTTTCGGGGTTACGGTGAAAGACTCCTCGCCGTATTCGATGTCGAAGCCGCCCGTCAGATTGGTTTCCGCCTGAAAGGAGTACGCCTGTCCGTCGAGGGTGAAATCGAAATCCTTGCCCTCGACCGCATGAGGCACAACCTTTACGCTGTAACCCGATATATCCCCGCCGAGAGAATTGAAAGCGTACTTCACGTCCACCTTCAAGGGCTTTTCGGGAGTTGCGTCGAACCCGCCCGCCGAGGACATAACGTCTTTCCCGTCGACGGTGACGTAGAAAGTTTTGAAATCGCTCGTGAATCCGCCCGTGAATCGGACTATTACGCCCACGACTCCCGCAAGAACCAAGACCGCTAAAATGACCGCCACGATTTTCACTGCCGTTTTACCCGTCTGTTTTGCGGTTTTCATAGCGCGCCCTCCTTAAAAGGTAATCGAGGACGGCGCAAGAGAAACGCTCGTGACGGTAGACTCGATGTCGATGTACAACAGCGCTTCCACTCCGCTGACCTTGTCCTCGACCAGCACATACCAACGGCAGTTGTCAGGGATACCGCCCGAACGGGGGTCGGTGTAAGGGCTCTTGTAGGTGAAGCGGTAACCCGTGCGGGGATAGCCGTTGACGTAAGAGGACTCCGAGCTTATTGCGTTGACTTTGAGTATGTCGCCTTCAACCGTCGCGGTGAGGAACTTTTCGGGCGTTATCGTGAGCGTTTCCTTTTCCTTGGTCACTTCGTGCGTGTAAGTGTAGGAACCCTCTTCGAGGTTGAACACTATCTCCTCGGTCGAAGCGATACTGCCGTTGACGATATACTCCTTCGTCATTATGAACCTGCCCTGTCCGCGTATTGCGGTAATCTCGAAGTCGCCGAATTTGGAGCCCACCGCACCGAGCGTGTTGCTGAGATTGAGAGCAATCTCGTTGGTCGTGCCGGCAGTCAGCACCACGCTGTCCGTGGTGGTCAGCTCCTCGCCGCCGTATGTAAATGACAGCGTTTCGGGAGTGCCCTCGAACATCACGAGGCAGGACGCCGTGTAGCCGCCGACGCGGGTGGTCGCGGTGACATACGCGCTTGCGCCCTCGAAACCTTTGTATGCGGTTACGGTTGCAGTCAACGCACCGTCGCTTTGAGGAGTGACGGAGAGATAATCGCCGACGTCCTCGCCTTCGAGCGGTACGCACCATGTGAGAGACCAATCTACGGATTTGTCGGGTGCGTCAACGGGCAACACGGTTGCCGTAATGGTTTTCGACACCGACTTCGCGCCGGTCTCGGGGTCTGATGCGGTAAAGGCAATTCCCGCCGAAAGCGTGACCGCCCCTTCCGTTGCTTCCGATACGTCCGTCACGCCGTCGCCGCTTCCGCCCTTCTCAGCCTCGTCGGCACTAGGGACGGCAAATATCAAAGCCGCCACCATACCGCCGAGCAATACCGCAATCAGCACGAAAACGATTACCCACTTGACAGCGTCGGAACGCTTGTGTTCATAGAATTCGTTGTTCATTTTTACCTCCGTTGTTTTTTCAAAACTGCGGCTTGATATGCTCAAGCCGCAGTCGTAAAGTTGTCGTTCGTCGCTTTACGCTCTCTTAACGAGCATATTGAGCAGCGACTTGTCCGACGGTTTCGCGGGCTTCACGGTGCACTCGTACACCTCGCCGTCCTCGTCCCACGAACGCACTGCGTAGGTGTTGCCGCTGACGATTCTGCCCGTCGTTTCGTCTTTGATTTCGTAGGGTTTCGCAACCAGCGCCACACGGTTTTCCTCGCCGAACACGATGTCCAGCACGGCGTATCCGCCCTTGTCGGGAGGAGTGACCGCAACGCGCACGTCCTTGCCGCGTATGGTTCCGCTCACGAAATAGGAGAAGTATCTCCTTCCGTTCCTCTCATAGGGTTCTCTTTCGACGAAAACCTGTTCGCCTCTCGTATTCGTCATATCTTTCGTCCTCCTTTTTTACTTGCCTCGCCTCTGCGAGTACTCCTTTGCCTCCGCTTTGCTCTTGCCTTCCGTGAGCGCCTTCTTGTACTTGTACATTCCGGCGTGGTCGGTCTGGCATTGCAGATATCCCGAGCGTATGCCCGCTTCGTAGTCCGTCAGCTCCCTGCCCTCTTTGGGACCGTGCTGATGAACCTTGCTCCTGCGCTCGTCCGCGTATCCCTTCGCTCTCTTGGAAGGTACGGACCAGCGGCGTTTGTTGTACTTGCTGTTTTTGTCGGTAGCCAAAATCTGCCTCCTGTTATTTTTTTGTGTGCCCGTGTTGCCGATAGCGAAGCCGTTTGCCCGTCTCGCCGATAGCACAGCTATTAAGTTGTTGTTTATGGTTTCGGACATTGTTGGAACACTCCGTTCCGTGCGATATTCCGCGGTGAGTGGCCACTCTTGTCTTGCAAGTACCGCACGATTTGACCGCTGTTTCCTCTTGTCCGTTACCGTCTTTCAATCGACGTACACTCTCGCGTACATCGTGGTGGGAAGCCTCTTCCCGTCTATGTGCCTGCGACGGCAGAAAAGTATCTCGTACTCCCTGTCCCGCTCGGCAGTCCGCCTGAAAAAGGTGTCGTCGCTGAACACGACGTTGTTTTCCTCTCCGTCATAGCGGATACCGATTTTCTGCCTGACGATGAAATCCCTCGTCCTGTACACGTTGGTCGCACCGACCACGAATTCCGGCACTCTGTCGTTCATATCTCCGTTCCTCCTCTTTTTTCGATTTCGCCCTTGAAATACAGGCAAAGTTTCTGATTGATTTCCTTTACGTACTGCGGCGAATAATTCCGCTCCTCCGCGAGCGACGACTGCGTTCTGCCGAGCACATACAACGACACATAGAAGTCGAACAACAACGGCGGTGCCTTTTCTGCTATGCGGTTGTACCTCTCCGCCTTGCCTACGACCTCGTGCCGCACCTGTATCTCGTTCGCCTTGTCGAAAATCCGTCGGTGGGTGTAGTAGTATCGGATTTCCTGCAAATCTTCCCTCACCTTTTCCAGCTTCATTTGCCCGCCGTCCTTTTTCCGCCCGCCAGCGTGAATTGAGAAAGTATCGACTCCATGATTTCGGCGTCCTTCGCGGTCAGCCCCGCGGACAGCCTTTCGAGCAATTCCCTTTGCTTTTCGGTGAGATACCTTCTTCCGAGGCGGTACCCGTCGCGCACCCACACGCCGCCGCCCGTACCCTTCGCCGTGAAAATCGGATAAGACAGAGAGAGTTCCTCGATGTCGTAGCAAATCGTTCTGCGCGACACGCCGAGTTCGAACGCCAGATTGTCGATTGTGTCGAATTTGCGTTCGCACAGCTCTTCGATAAGCCGCATTCGGCGTTCGTTGGCTCTCACCTGTCTCACCTCCTTTCCTTTGATGGCTGAATGGTATTAGGTCAATATGCAAGGTTTTTGCACATTGGAAAAATTTTTTGAAGAAATACAAAAAGCCCCGACAAACAGACTTCCGTTTGGAAATCGTCTGTCGGGGCCTCTCGTTTTCTCGGCTTAACCCGCGACTACTCGGCAATATGACCTGAAACGGGATTTACTTTTTCACGGTGCTTTTCCAACCGTCCGACCCGTTCCGTCGTTACGCCCTATTCGGTTTTATTCGTTCCTACCTAATTACTTATTATCTCCCCTGGCGGCGCAATAACCTCTATGCGCTCCCGTCTTCTGCTCATTCGTTTGCTCACCATAACCAGCCCGCACTTTGGGCAACGGAGCTTGACGCAGTCCTTCTCGTTCCTGTATCCGGACACCTCGCTACCGCAATTCACGCACCGCCTTCTCACGGGGTTCCAACTTTCCTGCATAATCCATAATCCCTCCTTCACCGTTCACATAATCGTCAACAATATTTTTCTTAATCTCGACTTTACGCATACAAAACACACAATAAACTTCCGTTTTGTCGCAAAGTCAGTATAACTTGATACAACTCACCAGCACGCCCTGAATGTCGCACTCGTCGAGTTCTATGTCTTTCATACGCTTGTTTTCGGGGTGCAGAATTATCTTGCCGTCACGATGAAAAATGCGTTTCAGCGTGGCGTTTCCGTCCACCAACGCGACCACCACCTGACCGTCGTCCGCGCTGTTCTGCCGCCGCACCACAATGAGGTCGCCCTTCTGTATCCCGATGTCTTTCATGCTGTCGCCGAAGGTGCGGAGCATAAACAGCTCCCCGCTCCCGAACAAGTCTTTCGGGAAAGTGTAACTGCCCTCGATGTTCTCCACCGCGAAGTTAGGTTCGCCGCAGGCAATCTCGCCGAGCAGCGGCACCACGGTCGGTTCACCGCCCGCCAGATTAGGCACGGTCTCAATCTTTCCGTCCGAGTCGCAGTTCAGTCTGCCCTCTCGCTCCAACGCCTTGACATACCTCTGCACCGTCGCAAGCGACCCGAGCCCCACCGCGTGCATAATCTGCCTGAAACTCGGCGCCCTGCCGAACTCACGCTGATATGCCACATTGTATTCCGCGACCCTTTCGAGGACTTCCTCGCTCATCACTCGCATACTTCACTCCATTACAGAACGCACCGTTTCGTTATTGTTTCCCACATAATATCAAAAGCCAGCCCCCGAAGTCAAGGGCTGACTGTGCAAGTTTGCAGACAGTGAAAAAGTTTTTATAAACCTTATTTCTTCATCAGCGTAGTTTATTACAAACTTGACAATGCCCGCATTACCAAGTCAATATCCTTATTCTCCAATTCATGAATTATATGAAGATAAGTTTTCTGTGTCGTTGTCATGCTAGAGTGCCCCAAACGTCGTGCTACACTTGCAATAGAAACCCCAGCAAATAACAATAAAGAAGCATGGGTATGTCGTAAACCGTGTACTGAGATTACTGGGATTTGTGCTTGCTTACATCTACGACGTAAAATATCATTCACCGTGGAATTATATACCTTACAATTCACGAACAACGGTTCGTCTTCCGGTTTGTCCTTGATCAATTCAGAGAACTGTACAACTGTTTGCCAATCAATCTGAATTTTCCTAACAGAAGACTTATTCTTTGTAGGCAAAAAGCCGCCTGATCCTTTATAGTCCCACGTCTTTTCAATAGAAATTGCCTGATGCGCAAAGTCAAAATCCTTCGGCGTAATGGCAAGCGCTTCTGAAAAACGCATTCCCGTTTTAGCAATGAGGAGAATCAACCAATCCCAATTTACCTCAGACCTTAAATCAAGATGAAGCAAGAGAGTATGTAATTCAAATTGACTTAAATACTTAGGCTTTTTTTCTCTAGGGGTTTTACCTTTTATAATAGACTTTCTTGTGGGATCACGCCTTATTAACCCTTCATCGACAGCATCTAATATTGCACCTTTTAATTGATGGTGAAAATCCATAGTGGTTTGCCGCTCATGTTGCTTAGCATAGTCATTCAATAGTTTTTGATAAGTAATACGATCCATATCACTTATGCGAAGATCTGGAATTAGCTTCCGTAACCAAGACAATGCAAGCAAATACTTATTCATTGTTACCTTACGAATTGCTCCATCTTTGTACACTTTAATCCAGCGTTCAAAGTAGTCACAAAATAGTTCATTCTGTTTTGTTTCTTTTGTCATTTTTTTATTTCTCCTATATATTTTTACCACGCTGATGAAGGGTGATAAGGTTGTCAAGGTCAGTTAAAAGTGTTGCTATTTTTTCTTGTTCTGTATAAGCAGGGAAAGTTACTTCTAAACCTTCAAAATCAGGTTTGGATATTACAAATCTCTGTACGCCCTTGGCTTTAACTGCCATTTGCTTATGTAAATTATTAGTATCAAAACCGTAATTAGGATACGTTTTGTAAAATATTCCTTTATGAGGTCTATAACGCATTAAATGATAAGAATAGACCGTATTTGGTAGATTTTCTTCAATTACAAGTACATGCCCGATATCTTCCGCAGTCTCAGATGTAGGTGTGAAGTACACGTCGCCTGCCTCAATATTATTATTTTTTACTTGTATAGGTTTTGCTGTAACTTGCATTAATTCACAACAAGTTAATGCTGATATCGGACGACGATTATAAACATCCATGTAATTCAAAAGATTAACTGAAACTTCATTAGGCTTACGTAATTTATCCACGCCATTAGATGCAAATTCACCCAGGTCTCCCAACTTACGCTGTTCCCAAGCGTCGGTGAAGCCCTTAAATCTGATAGAGGGTTTATTGCTGTTTTTAGCCATTTTTCTTCCCCCTGAGCATTTTTTGAAGTTCCTTAAGCCCCAGCATATCAAATTCACTGCCTTCGAGGTCATCAATCATATCGGCAAAAGCCTGCTCGGTTTCGTCAATTTGAGCCTCAACATCAAGCAATGTTACGCTGTACTTCTTTGTAAGTGCATTTATCTCGTTTGTAAGTGAACTTACGATGGATTCCGGTAATACAAGAATACCATCGCAAAGCGGCTTTATCCATTTGAGATAAAGCATTTCCTTTACTTGCTCATCTGTTAAATTTTCAATAGCTGCCTTCGTCTGTTCAACCAGCTTGTCAGACAAATCTTTTGCCGTACGCTTTGCTGACTTTAGTTCTTCCGAAACTGTGCCAAGACGTATGACTTTCCACTCAGCACTATCTTCATCATATTTCTGTCCGTATTTTTTAAGCGCCTTGACTGTTTTCGAAATGGCAGCATTTACCACATTGCCTTCATCATCAAACAAATCCGGGAACGACTCTTTATCGTCTTCGGTAAACGATTCGACAAGTTCATCAAATTCCGAATCAAGTTCAGTCACTCTGTTTTCCTTTTCCTTCACTTGTTCGGCTTGCTCTTTCAGAAGTGAAGATTGCACAACTTCAAAAGGTACAACGTGACCAATCCAACCGTCTTGAACTTCAACTTCTTTTCCTTTCTCTTTCTTTAAGACCATTTTGGGATCGACTTTTTTAGTGGCGTCAAATCCTTCAGTCTGGATTATTTCAACGTCTGTTTCTATTGTCTGCCAAATACCACTTAATAGCTGATACGCCACATATTTGTCAATAAGAGGGATTCCTTCGAGTCTATTAAAAATATTTTCCGTAATGACCGCTTCTTCCGTAGATATCTGCAAAGCAGTAACTTCATCGATAAGCTCTTTTCTCAAATATGTTGCAAAATCCGAAAATGCAGCCTTATGCCGTGTCGTAAACGTTTTAACGTCATTGTTATCGGCAATAACTGCGTTTATATCTTCCACTTTAACTGAACTGAAGGGCGTAGAACTTTCTGCAAAAATTTCAGCTTTAAGCGTAGGAAACGCTTCCCAATAATCTTTGAGATCATCTATTTCGGATTTAGGAATACCGCCAAAAATTGAGGCGTAAATATCCCAGCTCTCACCTTTTTCGGAAGAATCCACATACCTCGGAATATTTAAGTTGTATCCGTTTGCACGTATTTCATCTCTCGAAACTTTCCTCGAATACTTATCGATATCTATTCGAGCGGTAACCGTGTCCACAATTTTCTTTATATCAGAAGCGCGCAGTTTATTATTCTTGCCTGCTTTTACAAAACCTTTGGACGCATCGACTATCAGAACATCGGTATTAGGTCTACGCTGTTTCAAAACCATAATAATTGTCGGAATTCCTGTTCCAAAGAAGATATTAGCGGGTAATCCGATAATCGCGTCAATATTGTTGTTTTCAATTAAATTAGTACGAATGCGCTCTTCTTCACCCCCGCGGAAAAGAACGCCGTGCGGTAAAACTATAGTCATAATACCGTCAGGCTTGATATGGTAAAGATCATGCAAAAGGAATGCGTAATCCGCTTTTGTTTTGGGTGCCAAACCATAACGCTTATAACGAGGATCGGCATCTTTATCGGTAGGATCCCAAGCTTGCGAATAAGGGGGATTGGATACTACCGCATCTACATACAACGGATTATAGGTATGCGTAGGATCCGCATCGTCAAAATACGGCCAGTCTTCTTCAAGAGTATCGCCGTTCCTTGTGCATATATTGCTCGGATCTATACCTCGCATAACCAAATTCATACGGGTAAGATTATATGTATTTTCTTTCAGCTCCTGAGCATAATATTTGATTTTATTGCCACCGCCCATTCTTTTTGCAACGGAACGTCCGATATTGATAAGCAACGAACCCGATCCGCTTGTCGGATCATATATTTCGATTTTATCTCTATCTTTTAAGTGGTCTGCAACAATTTCCGACATTAAAAAAGATACTTCGTGCGGCGTATAAAATTCTCCGGCTTTTTTACCGGCATTTGCGGCAAAATTACTAATCAAATATTCGTATATAAAACCGAGAACATCATAATCCTGCCTGCCGTCAGTAGGAATAACCTTAATAAGCTGTATCAAATCACTGATTGCTTTTGTTTGTGCTCCGGAACTATCTCCAAGCTTACTTAAACCGGTATCCAAAGTATTAAAAATCTTTTCAAAGACTTTCTTGTGCGTTTCGCTTATCAATCTGTTAAAAGCCGATAATGCGTCACGGACGTTAGATACGTCAAAATCTTTCCCCATAGTAAGCCAAGTGGAGAACAGATTATCATAAGAGATAAAGTAACCGAAATTCTTTTGACAATACTCAACAACTTCTGTATCTTCTTCGACCAAAGCTTTCAAATCTTCATCGGACCATCCGCTTTTCTTTAATTCGCTGACTTCTTTATCCGACAAAAACTTGTAAAACATAAACCCGAGTATATAATCTTTATACTCGTTTGCCTCAATTTTTGAACGCATCTTATTAGCCGATTCCCAAATTTTAGATGCAAGTTGTTGTTTATTCATATATCCTATCTCCTCAAATTTTCAAACTAGTTTTTATAAGATTCTATCAAAGTAGAAATATGTTCGCTTAATCTTTGCTTCACATTTTGCGGAGCCACCAATTTTAACCTTTCGCCAAACGAACAGCACCAACCGAAAAACATCGGACTTATCTGCACTTCGGCAGAAAACGAAATTTTATCCGTACCGAGTGAAGTTATGCTCATATCCTCGCCGAACTTATCGAAGATTACGTCCAACATATCCCGATCCGCCTCAAAACGCACCGTTTGCATCTCTCCGCCGAACATTGAAAACGCTTGCTTTCGGTGCTTCGATATACTTAGCGCCTTCGGTCTGCCTTTCGTATTGATTTCATCGGACAGCATCTCGGCATTCAACATTCTGTCTATACGATACGTTGTAATGTTGTCATGATTATCGTGATAACATATCAGATAGTAATTATCATTAGAAAAGACCATTGCGACGGGATTTGCCTTATACTTTTCGCCGTTCTTTCTAAAAACACGCTCGTGACGTTCGTTCAGATCAAAATACTGAAATGCAATCTTCTTTTCTGCGAGAATGGCGTCTTCTATCGTATTTACGGTGTAGTAGATATGCTCGTTACTGTGCTTGGTGGTATTAAACTCTACAATGTTCTTTTTGAGAATGTCCGCACGATAACTACCGCCGAGAGCGGCTATTTTATCCGTCAATTCTTCCGTCTTTTTCGGAGATATAAAACTTGCAGCTTGTACCGCGTCTATAAGAATGCGAAGTTCAGGTACGTCAAAATTTCTGTCCAACACATAATAGCCGTTGCTATGCTGACCTTTTTTGCAAACTACCTCGTATCCGTAAGAATTAAGAGCGGTAATATCCTGATACAATGTTCTACGGTCGCACACAATACCGCTTGCGGCAAGTCTGTCAATAATCTGATTTGTGGTCAGCGGATTATTCTCGTCGCTGTCCTGTTTGAGAATTTCCCATATTTTCAACAATTTTATTTTAGAAAAATTCTCTTTCCCCATGATCCTCTCACTCTTACGATTTTTTAATATTTTAACACGCTTAAAGCTGAAAGTAAATATATCACTGTCCGTTTTTTTGAACTGTAAAAATCCGCAATTTTGTCTTTCGGGAAGTTTGGTATCGGGGACGTTGGCGCGGGTCAAGGGCAAAAGATTTGCTTTTGACTGCTACGCTTGATATTTCCACGCAAGTCTTTTGCTCTACCCTTGACCGCTTCGCCGCCCCCGATTTTCTCCTTGTTGTCGAAAGACAAATCCAAAGACAAGGAGATTTTCTTATGAACAACGAATTTACCCTTCCTGTTACTTACCCGTCGGTTACCCGTTACTTACCCGAAGTGACCAAATTACCTACCGTCACTTACCCGCAGGTTTCTCGCGGACGGGCGGCGGACTGCTCTATACTGCAACCGAAGGCGAAAAGGCAAAGCCGCACGCAAAGTAAGAAGCTTACCGGTTCGCTTTCGAATACGCAAAAAGGAGGAGAAATATATGACAGAAGCGCGCAAAAGAAATACGGTTCGAGAAAAAGGCGACGAACACAAATCGGTGCGGTTAGAATACGGAAAAACAGAATTTCTGGACATATACGGAACAGTCACTTGAACAACATCAGAATCGAAGAACTCATCACCGCGGAAGCGCGGCGGCTGAGCGAACAATTCGGCAAAGCTTTCCTCGACTGCGAGGACATCGTGAAGCTCACGGGACTCGGGCGCGACAATGTGCGCGGGCTTATGCACAAGCGTTGCTTCCCCGTGGTGAAAGCGGGCAACAGACAAGTGGTGAGCATACTTGCATTCGTCACCTGGCAGATGACGGAGTATCTGAAAGGAGAAAATTCTTATGGCAAACTCAAAATCTAAAACGAAAAAGAAAAAGGCCGTCCGTCGCGGAAAAAATGAAGGTTCCGTCTATCAACGGACCGACGGACGGTGGTGCGCCGTAGTGTCTCTCGGATACGACAGCGACGGAAAACGCGTGCGCAAAATCTTTTACGGCTGGACGCGCTCCGAAGTCGCAATGAAGATGACCGCCGCACTGGGCGAAAAACTCAACGGCGGTCACGCTTCCGTCATCAACGACGATTTGCGGACATTGATACACGACTGGCTTGTCACGTTCAAGCAGGCAAACGTCAGCCCCCGCACTTTTGAAACCGCGGAGATGCTTGCAAAGCTCCACGTCTACCCTCACATAGGCGAACTCAAACTCGCGCAGGTCACTCCTAACATCATTCAGGGCGTGTTAAACAAAATGCTAGTCGCGGGATACTCGCTGGCGTATGTACGCAAAGTCAAATTCCTGCTCAACCAGTTTTTCGCCTATGCGAAGGCAAACCGGTTCATCAACGACAATCCCGTATCGGAGTGCATCGTCAAATCCACGCCCGAACACAAGGAACGCAAACAGGAAACCTACAAGGCAATTCCGATTGAAATCCGCGAGTATTTCCTCGAAGTCATCTCGAAAAACGACTTCATGAAGGCGCTGTGCATGATACAGATGTTCGCGGGATTGCGCATCGGCGAAGCGCTTGCGCTGAAATGGAAAAACGTGGATTTCGACAACGGTATAATCTCAATCGACTCCGCCGTCACCGAATTGCCAGTGCGCAACTCGGAAGGCAAAATCGTAGACCACCGCACCGTAATCTCGGATACCAAAACGGCGGCAAGCGTACGCGAAGTGCCTATGCCCAACATACTGAAAACCACTCTGCTCGAATGGAAGAAATCCCGTTGGGTGCAACAGCGCACGACAGACAAATCGTTTATCGGTCCGAACGACTTGGTGTTTGCCAACAACGAGGGAGAATTGCGCACATACACCGGCACGAAAACGATATTCCAACGCCTTATGCGTCAGAACGGATTGGCGCCGTACAAGCTCCACTTCCATTCCTTGCGGCACACCTATTCGAGTATGCTCTTTGAGTCGCGCGAAAACCCGAAAGTCATCCAGATGCTGCTCGGTCACAAAGACGTCACGACGACAATCCGCACCTACAACAGCGTAGACCGCTCCTACTTCAAACAAGCCGTCGACAAACTCGACTCGAAATTCCACTTCGACGATAACTGAAAGAACTTTTACTTAACAAAATCCCCCGCTACAAGGTGGGGGATTTTATTTTCAATTCATCTTCTGCATATGCAATACATTATTCTCCTATCTCGCCCAATGGATCCCCCGTCGTCACGCTCTCCGCCGCCGACGAGCATTTTTAACTGAACTAAACGGCAACTATTCAAAGTTTAATAACAGACTTACCAAAAAGCTATTAATTCTTGAAATCCCGTATGTATCAGTTTAATTATTTTTTTCCTATACTTTTGCGGAATTGGTCCCGTAAATTTTTGTGAACTTCTATGTTGAGCATGTGAAAAATGGGATTTTAGTCTCATTTCATGGATTTCCACACACATATTAAAAAAATTAGGTATGTTTTTTTTGAACTTTTTACTTTGCTGAATACCACCAATTTGCCCCAAACTGTATCCACCCAACTCAGGATGATCGTTCACTACAATGCTACATATCAGATCGTCAATAGTATCCCAAAGATTAACAAATGCGGCCAAATCTGTCTTAAGATAACCAATGGACAAAAAGATCTCGCGTTCAATTTGGTCATGATATTTATTAGGCAACTTCTTTTTCCACTCAAAAGGTAAAGGTGCATTCACCAATTCATTAAAGTATCGTGGTATCTGACTTTTGCTAAACTTACCACGCTTTATTAATCCGGCTTCTTTGAGATATACTTGGGCGTAATCAGAAAATATTCTGGGCGACTTAGCTATCTTATCAGCTTTCGACGAAATAAAGCTTTTTGCTCCAGCAATTGCCAAATCACAGATTGTTGACGACATACACTTTTCCCAAAATGCTTCGTCCATAGAATCTGCTTTGCCGCATTTTTCAACCTGATAAATAAACTTGCTCTTTATCCACCAATCACTCTTTTCTACATATCTCTTCTGCTTATCTCCAAACTTGTCTCCGTATAAAAAAACAAACATAATAAGCGCCAACCTAAATCTACTATCAACTATGTAGGCACTCTTTGCATCATTGTTCAGTAGATTTTTGGCGAGTTCTGCCATTTGTTTTGCATCTTTGACGCTCAACTTGTCTATAACCAATTCAAGCAAAATGCCCGATGCAAATTGTTGCGTTTTATCTTGACAACACTCGTAAATATACTGATAAATAACAGGTGGAATTTTTCTGGGGTATCTTTGCACATAATACGCAAAAGACTGTATTAAATGCGGAAATTTCTTCACGGCCATAACTACTAATTTGTTGGATTTAGACTCTTGCTTAACAAAATGAAAATATCTCCTAATTGCAGTTATATCTACGGGATCTTTTCTTATTAATTTTTTAATATTACTCGCAGCAATTTCGGCACATTTTTCCGAATCAAATTCATCCTCAAATAAGGGTCTGCTTATCTGCTTTACCTCATCATAAATATTGTCAATTTTATGCACCGCTATTTTTGATGATTGAGGAAACAACCCTAATTCCTTGCTTTTTTTGTCAAGCAAAAATAATACCCAACGAACTGTTGATTCATCCTCGGCTAAAACTCTAATATCATCTACATACCTACAATAATGGAATCGTAATTTTTTCTGTAATTGTTCTGCCAAAGCATCGTATTCGGTTAATATTACTTCGGAAACAATGCCAGAAGCTTGTGGCCCCTGTGGAATCCCTACGCTTAACTCAAGATCTTTAACGGATCCCCATTTTTTTAAAAGGTCAACAAACCTTTTAGAACAATCATCCGAGAACTTGCATTTACTTTTCAACAGATTTGATAATAGCTCGTGGTTCAAGCTATCATAACATGCGGTAAGATCAAATGAAGCGATATATTTATTCCCTCGATTATAAGCGTTGATAATAGACTTTGTGTAAGCTATATATGCATTCTGCCATTTCTTATAAAAAAATTCGCTCCGTTCATTCGTGTACATATTGCCAAAAACAATTTTCTTGTATCTCTTCCTTATTTCCTTGTCACTCACAAGTGAATTGGCCAAAATGTTCGCGTATGCTTGATACACTATTTGATCTTCGATAGATAATAGCTTATACATACGATTTAGTCCATTAGGCTTTGGCATGAATACACGAATCGCCTCGTTTGGAAGGTACCCTGACTTTAATTTAGTCCGAAGCAATTCCAAATTTTTTTCCGGACACATCGCATAAGTCGCATAGGTGTCCCTGAAGAAGTTTTTGTAAGTGCTCTCAGGATTAGTAAGCAATCGCCTGAACGCTAGCAACAAATTATCTTTTTTGATTACTCTACTTGTTTCTATCAAAACACAAATCTTCCCTAATACACCTTATTTTACAGCAACTTGTTAAGCATAAGAGATCTGAAAAATTTTGTCATATGTTTTCGACATTGTCACATACAATTATTTTAAATTACAACGAAACATTCGTCAATATCAATCGTACATAGTAACAAAAATCTTTGACAGCCAAATGTAGCCAATGGGTGAAAAATAGGGGGTTTTAGGGCGGTTTGGGCAGGTCGGGAAAGGGAGATAGATTTTTGAAAAAATCAATCGAATTTTGACAATATATCTGACAGCCAATGGGCGTTTTTCTGACAGTCAATCGAATTTCGTCAATTGATTTTCGGAGTTTCGGAAAATGAAAAAAGCCCTGTAAACAGTGGCTTTTTTGAGTGGAGCTGATGGCGGGACTCGAACCCGCGACCTCTTCCTTACCAAGGAAGTGCTCTACCTCCTGAGCTACATCAGCGTATCGATGATTTTGACTGTCTGAGACGACCTGAGTCTGCCTGCGTTTTTACCCCCTGCCGGCGTTACCAAGGAAGTGCTCTGCCTACTGAGCCGCATCAGTATATAAGTTTTGACAGCTATTACTAACTGACTTTAAATGTTCTGTTCTTTTGGTTACGTATTTGAAAGGTGCTAGGCAAATACTCTTATAAGATTTTTTTCGTGGGAAGAAGAACAACCTATGTCTGCTCCGCCCGACGCGCATGCGGTTATATAATCCGAGCACTCCTGCGAAATTATTTCTCCTTTTGTAACAACGGGTATCGCAGGCGGAAAAATCCACACGGTTTCTGCTGAAACGCGCCCGACGGAATTTGCATATGCAACGCACTCCGTTGCGTCATTCATCGTGTCTTTCTCCCACGGTTCAAATGCTTTTGCGCATTGAGGACAACTCGAAAGACTTAACGACTCTTTGCCTTTTTCACCTTTGATGAGACGTTCTTCATCACAGCATTTTGCATCTATATCGTTAATCGCGTTGGCAAGCCTCTTGAAATCCGCTTCATCGTCACCGATGCCTGAAATGCACAAAACGCCGTTTAACGTAGCGTATTCGACTTCTATATTATAAGTTTTGCGCAATTTCGCTTTCAGTTCATATCCGTTGAATGCGGCGTATGTGCAGTCTATATAAATTTTCGAAGGGTCTTTGTCGAATACGTGGTTGGAATTCGTAATGTCTTCGTTAACGACTCTCAATACGTTAAGTTCTTTTTTAGCGGAATAAAAATTTTTGAGATTGCAATCAAGTTCTCGGAATAATTCACCCCCTCGATTGTGCAGCGTATTAAGCATTCCGTCGACGGAAGCCATAAGCACGTATGACGGACTGCTTGTAACGAAAACAGACATTGCCTCGGCTACCGCTTCTTCGTCCACTCTGTCCGAGCACACGTGCAAAAACGCTGCCTGCGTAAGAGCAGGCAAAGTCTTATGAACTCCGCAAACTACCAGATCCGCACCGTCACTAACTCCGCTGCCCTTAAAATACTCCGACAAGTCCAGATGTGCTCCGTGTGCGCCGTCCACAATCAAAACTGCTCCGCTTTCGTGAACAATATTCGAAATGGATTTTATGTCGCTTATCACGCCTTCGTATGTAGGCGAAGTCACGACAACGGCTTTATAATGGTCGCTTTGAAGTTTTGTTTTTATGTCGTCCGGATTTACGCTTCCGCATATTCCGTATTCGCTCACTATATCGGGATAAATCCAGTCAGATTTGAGACCGAGAAGTTCTATCGCGTTGAAAACCGACCTATGCGCATTGCGTGCAACCAATATTTTGTCGCCGCGATGTGTTGAGGCTTTCAATGCGGCAAAAACCGCCGCCGTACTCCCGTTTACGGAAAGAAAAGACCTTTTGCAATTCCACATTTCAGCAGCGCGCAAACACAAATCGCGCAGAACGCCTTTTGCGTCATGCAAATTGTCAAATCCTTCGATTTCCGTTATATCGATATTACCACCAGCGTTTTTGAGATAAGGAAATTTAGCAAGGTTTCGCTTGTGTCCCGGCATATGCATGGACAAAACCCCGCTGTTTGCGAAATCGTTGAGTTTTTCCTTCAAACCTTTTTCTTGTCGCATTCTCTCACTTGCCATCAAAAACCGATGTTTATGTTGCAGTTTATATTAATAAACTTGCTTTTACGTAAAATCCGCCTTTGGGCATAACCGATTTTGTATAGTTGTTTAGATAGATTTATTGTCAGCGCTTTTCGGCGATAACCATATAACTTCTTTCAGCGGGAACGCTTGCAGAAAGAACCGAAAAGCCCGCAGTCCTCATCATATTGCCCATTTCCTCGGCGTCGTATGCCGCAACTTCCGAAGGCTCGGAAGGAGTATATCCGTGTTTGTCGACATCGGCGACAATGTATGTCCCGCCTTGTTTAAGAACGCGATAGGCCTCGTTTACCGCATTCTGCGGATTTGGATAATGATGAAAACTCATTATGCAAGTCAGGACGTCGAAAGTTTCGTCCTCGTAAGGCAATTTTTCCGAACTTCCCTGCGTAAAGCTCACGCTGTCACTTTCGCGGAATTTCGCTTTTGCCTGTTTCAGCATTTCGGGCGACAAATCCAGTCCGCAATACTCTGCCCGTCGTAAGGAAAAAAGTTTTCTCACAAGATAACCCGTTCCGCATCCGATGTCGAGCAGTCTGTCGTATGCAATACCCGATATCACTTCCGCCGCCGCATCGCAACATTTCTTCGGCAATTCGGAATAATACGTTCCGTCTTTCAGGTCGTAGTTTTCCGCCATAGCGTCAAAATGCTCTCTCGACAGTTTTTCGTAATCTTTCATTTTTTCTCCGTCATATCCAATGGATATGTTTATTTCATTTTACAGCATTGCTCAATCTTCGTCAAACAATACATCGCTTACTTCTTTTCTCAAAACAAAACCCCGCAGAGGCTGGGTTTCGATTGTTGCAATTTTGCCTTGTAGCGATTTATAAACGCATTGTAAGTTTTGAGGTTTACTCTTTCGGAACGTCGTTATCTTCGCTTGTACTTGCGTCGTCGGTCGGTTCGGCGTAAGAAGTCTTGTCCTCTTCAAGTGTGATGTTCTTGTCTTCGGAAACAACACTCACCGAATTTGTTATACTCTCAACTCCTATGCCGCTTTCAAAAGCGGTTGCAACTTCGTTTTCTTCGTCTGTGCTGTAGAATATCTCGCCAAGCTCGCTTTCGGTCTCTTCTTCGTTTTGTTGGGCATGAAGTTCACGGAGTTTTTCGGAGTTTTCAATGACCTTCTTTTTGTTAAGGTTGTAAATGAACAACAGCGACAGGAATACCACGATAAATCCGACGAGCGGCAAAATTATCGAAAGTCTGAGAAGTCCTTCCGCGGTCTCCTGCGACGTGGACGCGACGTTTGCCGCATCGTATCCGACCAGCCCGAGGCACCAGGAAACAAACGCAGCCCCGACACCTTGCGCTATCTTACGCGCAAGCGAATACGTTGCATACACGCTTCCTTCCTCGCGTTTGCCTGTTGAAAGTTCCTGTTGGTCTACGCAGTCCGCGACCATAGACCAGGTTGCAAGCATAAACGTACCGCCCGCAAACATTGTAATGCCGAGCAATGCCGCATAAATCCAGGCGCTTGTCGTGTTTCTTGCAAACGGAATGAACAGCATAACAATCAATACAACGATTGCAAGAATGTTCAGCCAGGTGGAAATTTCTTTTTTGCCGAATTTCACGGACATTTTGCCCATGAACGGTATCAGTATAACCATGGGCGCCATAACTATGACGCTTGCAATGTTTACGAGGTCGGTGTTTTGGAAATATATCTGGAAACCAGCGGCAACGTGGTCGAATATGACATTACGAACACGAGCTGGGCAAATGACGCAATGCACATACCGAGCGCGGCGCGGTTTTTCAGAAAGCCTACCAACGTGCTGATATAGTTGAACTTCTCTTTCGTTTTTTTGACTACGCTTCTCTCTTTTGTGAGGAAATACGTCAACATAAATCCGGCAATGCCGGCAATGCCGCATACAATCGCAATCCATATGAACCTTTCGGGAATCAACGGCGCAATACCGTTCTCGTTATTTTCACCGTATACAAGCAACGGAATTACTATCATAATCGGCAACGATGCAAGTCCCGCACCGATACTGCGCAACGAAGAAAGGCTGGCGCGCTGTCCAATATCGTCCGTAAGCGCGGCGTTAAGCGAACCGTAAGGAACGTTTGCCGCAGTATAGGCTATCGACCATACCATATACATAATCAGGCAATACGCAAAACGTCCGCCGTACGAAATTCCTCTTATGTCGATAAAAAGAAGCAGCGTAGTTATGGCGATGGCGAACGACCCCCAGAAAATCCAAGGACGGAATTTACCGTTCTTGCCGGGGCGTCGCGCGTCTACCATAGCGCCTATAATCGGGTCATTGATTGCGTCGAACACTTTTGCGACAATAACGATATTGCCCAATGGTCGGTGCTGAGCCCCATACCCTGCGTCATATAGAGCATAAGGTAACTGCTCAGCAACGTAAAACTCATATTGCAACCGAAATCGCCGAACAGATAACCGACTTTATCCCGAACGCCGAACGGTCTGTCAACTGCTTTTGCTCTCATTTTTCCTCCTTACTGCATTCTCGAGAAATTGCTTTTTCACAAGATGCCCGCATACGCGCCCGAACGCAAATCGCTCGGACGCGTAACGCGAATGCTTATTTCTTGGGGATTTTGTTAAGTTCTTCGTTGACATGGAACAGAATTTCGGGGGTGATTTTTCCGCCTGCCATTCCCGCGATACGTTCAATCGTCATACTGCTTGCGAGTTTGAACACGTTTTTGCTTATCTGGAAAGGCAGCTCCTCACCGCGTGCCTTCATTTCGGCAACAGCGCGGTCGACAAGTCGCATAATAAGCGCTTCCCCGTCGGGGTTCGCCATTATGACACCCAGCTTGTCGCGTATAGAGAACATTCCCTCGGGATACTTGAATTCGTATCTTACGCCGTCCTTTTCGAACCAGTTGACAACGCCCGTTTCTTCCTTTTTGAGCGAATACCCTTTCTCAGGTTTCAGCACTCTGACGAATTCCGCCTCGTCGACGCAATTTCCGCTTACCGCTTTAATTCTGTTTTTGCCGATGAGGTGAAGCGGAACGTCGAATTCGAAAACGTATTTGCCGGATTTCTCTGCGATTTTTTTACCGTTTGCGAAAAGAGTAACTTTGTCCTGATTTGTATAAACTTTGATTTTAGTGACCTTTTCCGGACGTTTAACATACCGTTTCGACGCAATATGCACAAACGGTTCATCGGACCAGTAGGCTTTGTATAGATAGAAACTGTCCTTTTTCGTCTTGCGGTCGTAGGTCACAAGACCTTTGTTGTTGCGGCCTTTTACGCCGCCCTCGTCTCTTCCGTCAACGCCGAAATCAAACATATTCCAAACGTGCGTCGCCCAAAGATAAGGTCTTTCGGCAAAGATTTTCAGCATGTTTTCGTGATAATACGCCTGATATTCTTCCGTATAGTCGCCTTGTTTGGGGTCGGAACTGTGCCAAGTAAGAATTGCTTCGCAACCGTATTCGGAAAGACCTATCGGTCTGTCGGGGAACTCTTTGCGGAAGTCGTCCAGCCAGTCCGCATTCTGCGACACGTCGCCGACGTACCACCCGAAATAATGGTTGTACGACATTATGTTGGAAATCTTCGTAAGTTCGGACGTGGGTTCCAACATCGTAACGTTAGCCATGGTGGTAAGTCTGGTTTTGTCCATTTCGTGGCAAAGGTCGTTGAGTTTGTGATGCAAAGCAATTAGCTCTTCGCTCTCCCCGCCTATGGTGATTTCGTTGCTGAGCCCCCAGAACATAATGCTCGGGTGATTGTAGTTCTGGACTATCAACTCTTTCATCTGACTTATTGCGTTTTCGTCGCCCGCGGGGAGATGCGCCGATATATACGGGATTTCCGCCCATATGACCATACCGTATCTGTCGGCAAGCGAATAGAAATAGCTGTCGTGCTGATAGTGGGCAAGTCTTATCGTGTTCGCACCGACTTCCGATATGAGTTTCATATCCTCTTCGTGCTCTTTTTCGGTAATTGCCCAGCCCATATTCAGTCTGTCCTGATGACGGGCAACGCCGCGGAGCGGATACCTTCTGCCGTTGAGCACGAAACCGTCCTTATCAACGGAAAAAGAACGGACGCCGAACTCGATTTCGCGTTCGTCAAGCAAATTCTTGCCGTCGGTAAGAATAACGGTTGCCTTGTAAAGCGACGGTTTTTTCACGCCGTCCCAAAGTTCGGGTTTATCGATTGAAAGCACGACCTTTCCGTCGGTTGCGGAAGCCGCTCCGAGAGCGACGTCTTTTCCGTCAAACGTAACCTTAACTGCTACCTGTTGCCCTTTTTCGGGGTTGGTTACAAACGCCTGAACGGTAACTTCGGCTTTTCCGTCGTCTTTGAGTACGGGAGTAACCATAACGCCCTCACCGCCGTAATAATCGAGGTCAAACCTGCTTTTTTCCGTTTCGATGAGATAAACGTTTCTGTAAATGCCGCCGAAGAACGTAAAGTCCGCCATCTGCGGATAAATTCTGTCGCTCGGCGAGTTGTCCGCAACCACCGCAACGGTGTTCTCGCCGCTTACGAGCAAATCGGTAATGTTCGCGCGGAAAGTCGAAAAACCGCCTTCGTGATGAACGGCTTTGCTTCCGTTGACAAACACGTCGGCAACGCTGTTCACGGCTCTGAACTCAATGTAATAAACTTTGTCGGCTTTCTTTTCGACATTCAGTTTCTTGACGTACAGACACGCCCCGCGGAAATAGTCCGACCCGCCGTCCTGTCCGTCCATATTGTTCCAAGTATGAGGGAGCTTGATTTTTTCGCCCGCGGATTTTGCGGCGTCCTCAATATTCCCCACTCCCTTATAGAACATCCAGTTGTCATTGATAAGCAGAGTTTTCATAGATTTCTCCTTTATTTTTATCGCTGATTGTCCGCAAAGCCCTGAACGCAAATGCGGATTTGTTTATTTGTGGTTTCGCGTGCGTGCTATTTTTATATTGTTATTTGAATTATCGTTTTCAAGCCCTTGCGACAACCGACCATTTACACGCGTACACGCAATTCACGGCAAATTAACAGCTTCTATCACGCGCAACAGCGCGCTTGATTTATTTTCTTTGCTTTTGTGTGCTCGACTATTTACGCCGTTTTCGCTATCTTTGCACTCTGCCGCTGGCGTCGCCGCCAGCAAGGCGCTTGACCTCGTCGACGGTAACTCTGTTGAAATCGCCTTCCACAGTATGTTTCAGCGCACTTGCGCCTACGGCGAATTCCAGTGCGTCCGCGGCGGACATTCCCGACATAAACGCATAAATCAGTCCCGCCGAGAAACTGTCGCCTCCACCTACTCTGTCGACGATATGCAACGGATACGTGCGCGAATAGACGGCTTTGCCCTGCGAGTAAAGCATTGCCCCCCATTTGTTGTCGGACGCCGAAATGCTTTCTCGCAACGTGCAGGCGACTTTGTCGAACCCGAACATATCCGTAAGTTTGCGTGCGACTTGCTCGTAACCTTTTTTGTTGAGCTCACCACCAGTCACGTCGTTGTCGTCGGGTTTTACTCCAAACACCTTTTCCGCGTCCTCCTCGTTGCCTATGCAGAGGTCGACATACGGCATAAGTCCGCTCATAACGCTTTGTGCACGTTTCGTGTCCCAAAGATTTTTCCTGTAATTCAAATCACACGAAACGTATACTTTTGCATCTTTCGCGGCTTTGACGGCATCGAGCGTTATTTTGGCGGTATTTTCGGACAGCGCTGGCGTTATTCCCGAGAAATGGAACCAATCCGCACCGTCGAATATTTTTTCCCAATCGAAGTCATCGGGAGCGGCTTCCGCTATCGCCGAATACGCGCGGTCGTAAATGACTTTCGACGGTCTGACAGACGCACCCTTTTCAAGATAGTAAATGCCCATTCTGCTGCCGCCGCGCGCAATGCCGCTGCAATCCACGCCGAACGATTTGAGCTCGCGAACACAGGCTTCCGCTATGTCGTTTGCAGGAAGTTTGCTGACAAACGCCGCATCAACTCCGAATTGCGCAAGCGATACGGCTACGTTGGCTTCGCCACCGCCGAATGTCGCCTGGAATCTCGGTTCCTGCAAAAACCGCAGATATCCTTCGGGCGCAAGTCTCAACATAATTTCACCGAACGTCACTGCTTTCATAACATTTCCTCCGCAATTCTGACCGCCTGTGCCGACTTGGCGGTTATTTCTTCAATACTTCCCTTGAACATGAAACTTCCGCCGACTGCGGCAACACATGGCAAGGAAAGAAATTCTTTGAGATTTGTTTCGTCCACTCCGCCCGTAGGCACGAATTTTACGTCGGGAAACGCTGCCGATACGGCTTTCAACGCTTTTGCTCCGCCGTAAACGCCCGCAGGGAAGAATTTGAGCACGTCAAGCCCGTGCGCCTTTGCCGTTATGATTTCCGTAGGGGTAACAACACCCGCAAGGTAAGGCAACCCGTGTTTTTCGCAGACATTGAGCACGTCTTCGGAAAATCCCGGGGACACGATAAACTCTGCGCCCGCGCTATACGCGCGCTCGCATTGTTCGGCGTTTATAACAGTTCCCGCGCCAATAGTCATATCCGGAAACTCTTTTACCGCAAGCGCAATTGCTTCACCCGCGCATTCGGTACGGAAAGTGATTTCGGCAACGTTTATTCCACCTTTTTTCAAAGCGGAAAGCACGGGCACGGTGTCCTCGGTTTTTTTGAGGACAACCACGGGTACTATTTTGTTTTTTTCAAGAAACGAATAATCCATATTTCACCTTGTTTTGTGCGTTTTGTTTTACAAATTTACACACCGCTGTATGCGCTGAAACCGCCGTCAATGGGGATTACAACGCCCGTAATAAACGACGCTTCGTGTTCCGAAAGCAAAAGTTTTGTTGCTCCGAAAAGTTCTTCGACCTCTCCGAACCTTCCCATCGGCGTAGCGTTGAGAATTTTGTTCGTGCGTGCCGTGGGGTTGCCGTCCTTGTCAAAAAGCAATGCGCGATTCTGATTTGTGACGAAAAATCCGGGGGCAATCGCGTTGACGCGAATACCAGCCTTTGCAAAGTGAACGGCAAGCCATTGAGTAAAGTTGCTGATGCCCGCTTTCGCCGCGCTGTATGCGGGGATTTTGGTAAGCGGGGTGTACGCGTTCATGGAAGAAATGTTGAGAATGCTGCAACCTTTTCTTCCGAGCATATCCTTTGCAAAAACCTGCGTCGGCAGGAAAGTACCGATAAAGTTGAGGTCGAAAACGAAACTTACGCCTTTTTCGTCAAGGGCGAAAAAATCCTTGTCAACCTGTTCGCCGATAACGCAGAACTCGTTGTCCGTGGTCGCGCGCGGATTGTTTCCGCCCGCGCCGTTAATCAATATGTCGCACAGTCCCAGTTCGGACACGATTTTGTCGTGCACGGTCTGTATTGACTGTTTGTCGAGAACGTTGCATTCGTACGCAACCGCACACCCGCCCGAAGCGTTTATGTCGTCTGCAACAAGGTCCGCAGCAGGCTTGTTGAGGTCAAGCAACGCGATTTTAGCCGCCGACGCCGCAAGTTCACGGGCAATGGCACCACAGATAACTCCGCCTGCACCCGTAATTACCACAACTTTGTTTGTCAAATCTATATCGAATTTAGTGTTCATACTACCTCCTCGGTCATCTCGTGAAATCGGACAATCACATCGGACAAAGCACTGAATATGTTTTCCGACTATTCACGTTATTTTATCATTTATTGCTGTTTTGCTTGTTGTATCTGAACGTTTCCCAGACGCCGTTTATATAGCTTGCTCCGAGCGCACGGTCGTAAAGTCCGTAACCGGGTTTTCCCGTTTCTCCCCATATCATTCTGCCGTGGTCGGGACGGACGTAGCCATCGTAGTCGACATCGGACAAAGCCTTGACAATGCCGATGATGTCAAGCGAACCGTAATTCTGGTCGTGCGCCGTTTCTTCGAACCCGTTTTCCGTCAGAAGAATGTTGCGTATGTGCATAAAATGTATTCTTCCTTGCGACGCGTACTTTCTTACAAGTCGTGGGATATCCGCCTTCGGGTCGGCTCCGAGCGACCCCGTGCAGAACGTAAGACCGTTGTACGGGCTGTCCACGAGTTTGAGAAAACGGTCAATGTTCTTTTCGCAGGTTATTATGCGGGGCAACCCGAAAATCGGCCACGGCGGGTCGTCGGGGTGAATTGCCATTTTGACGTCGCACTCTTCGGCGACGGGAATTACGGCTTTGAGGAAATATTCCAGATTTCCGAACAGTTTTTCCTCATCAACGCTTTTATACTGTTCAAACAGATGCTTTAAGTCTTCTTTTTTGTAACTGCTGTCCCACCCCGGCAACGAGAGTTCGCCGTCGAGCGGGTCCATTGCAGCAAGCTGGTCGGCATAGTAAACAAGTGACGTCGAGCCGTCTTTTGCCACTTTGTCGAGCTGCGTTCTCGTCCAGTCGAATACGGGCATAAAGTTGTAGCATATGCATCTTACGCCCGCTTTTCCGAGGCGTCTGATATTCTCCTTGTACGCTTCGATGTATTTGTCGCGAGTAGGCAAACCGAGCTTTATGTCCTCGTGTACGGGGACGCTTTCGATGACTTCGGCTTGAAGCCCGTGCGCGTGCGCCGCGTTCACGAGTTTTGCTATGCTTTCTTCCGACCACACCTCGCCTACGGGCACGTCGTACACCGCCGTTACCACGCTGTACATATTGGGTATCTGGCGGATTTTGTCCAATGTGATTTTGTCGTTTTCGCCATACCAGCGAAAGGTCATTTTCATTTCTTGTTTCCTCCTCCGACAAAATAATTTTTGGCGTTGTAATAACTTATATTTTGCGCTAGCCGACGAAGCGGTTCACCTGTCGGATACTCCCCGTCCTCTGCCATTTTGCCGAGTACGGAGCAAAGCACTCTTCTGAAATAATCGTGTCGCGCGTAAGACACGAAACTGCGCGAGTCGGTGAGCATTCCGTTGAAATGTCCGATACCTGCCGTTGCCGCAAACACGGCAAGCTGTTCGCGAATGCCGTCGCTGTGGTCGAGGAACCACCACGCCGCGCCGAGTTGCATTTTGCCGCGACTTTCTCCCGCGAAGTTTCCGAGCATTGTCGCCAAAGGATAATAGGACGCGGGATTGAGGGTGTAGACTATCGTTTTCGGCATTCCGCCCTCTTTTTCCACGGCGTCGAACAATCTGCCCGCCGCTTCGACGTCCACACAGTTACCCACGCTGTCTATGCCGCAATCCGCGCCGATTGCCGCAAAACGCGTTGTGTTCTGATTGCGAAGCACGCCCGTGTGTATCTGCATGACAAGCCCACGTTCCCTGAACATTGCGGCAAGACGTTTTGTCACGGTAAACGAGAATTCCGAGCACTCTTCCGCACTCGGTTTTTCTCCGTTAATCTTTTTTGCAAACGCTTTTTCGGCGACCGCGTCACAGTCCGCACCGCCCGCAAAGTTCTTGAACGAACAGTCGGCGGCAACCGCGCCGTGCGCCACGAAATAATCCAGCCTTGCCGCAAGCGCGTCGCAAAGCGTATCGACGGAAACGATGTTTATGCCGCTCGCCGAAGACAGCTTCGCAATATAATTGCAGAAACCGTCTTTATCGATGTTGATTGCATTGTCGGGACGGAAACAAGGAAGAACGGCAAAAGGCAAATCTTCCTTTTGCAGGAGTTCGTGGAATTTCAACTCGTCCGTCGGGTCGTCCGTGGTAATGACCGTGTCGACTCCCGAGCGCGCAATCAGTCTGCGTGCCGAAAAACCGCCGTCGGACATAACGCCGAGCGTCTTTTCCCAAATTTCCTGTGCCGTATCTTCCGAAAGTGGCGTTGCTATGCCAAAATATTTTTTTAGTTCAAGATGAGCCCACTGGTAAACGGGATTTCCCGCAAAATCGGGAAGGACTTTTGCAAACGCCAGAAATTTGTCGTAGTCCGACGCATCGCCCGTGATATACATTTCGTCAACGCCAGCATTTCGCATTACGCGCCATTTGTAGTGGTCGCATTCGAGCCACAGTTGCGTGAGATTGTAAAATGCGCGGTCGCGATATATTTCCTCGGGACTCAGATGACAATGATAATCAAAAACAGGCAAATCACGGACAGCCGAATAAAGTTCCTCGGCGGTCGGATTGTCAAGAAGAAATTTGTCCGACATAAAAGATTTCATAATTCACCTCTAAATAATTGTATAACTTTTATTTTTGCAAATAAATTGCAGTTTTTGACAAATAACTTGCAAAAATTGACATATTGGGTTAGAATTCGGGTGTAGATGTTCCGCATATCAAAGTTTGTACAATAGAACGCGGAAAATCCGCACGGGGGAAAATATGCAGAAGGTAAAAGCACTTTCGAAATGGACTTCGTCACAACTCATGACGAACAAAAACTACGAAATAAACTTTTACAGCGACAAGGATTTCAAAGCCGTGAGCCTACACAGCCACGATTTCTACGAACTCTATTTTTTTGTGAGCGGCAACGCAAGCTACATCATCGAAAACGGACATTATGCGCTTCATTCTGGCGACATTCTGATGATTTCCCCTCAAAACCTGCACCAACTCGACATCAACGACAGTCGTGAAACCTACGAACGCGTCGTGTTGTGGCTCAATCCGAAATACGTCAAAACCCTGTCCAGCGCGGCAAGTGATTTGTCCGAATGCTTCGCACTCTGCGACGAAAGAAAAGATTTCCTTTTGCGCGACGCCGAAGTGTCGGCAACGGTGAAAGAACTGCTCTTTTCGTTGTACTCAAAAAACAATTCCGAAGAATTCGGAAGCGACATCGAATGCGAAAACATCATACGCGACGTGCTGCTGGTTATATCGCGTTATTTGCGCAAATCTACACGTTCGACTGTGTCCGACGGCATGCAAAACAGGCTGGCGGCGTCGCCTGTCACAAAGATATTCCGTTACGTTGATGAACATCTCGGCGACGACCTTACTCTCGACAACATAGCCGAAAACGTATTCCTCAACAAATTTTACATTGCAAGGCTTTTCAAAAAGGAAACAAACAGCACTTTGCACCAATACATTCTGAAAAAAAGGCTGTTGCAATCCAAAAAACTCATCGAAAACAACGTTCCGATTGCCGAAGTCTGCACAAAATGCGGGTTCAACGACTACTCGCACTTTTTCAGGGCGTTCAAAAGCGAATACGGCATAACGCCTAAACAGTACCATTCGCTCATTTCTTCTCCGTAAAAAAACACCGAAAGCTTTTTATCGCTTACGGTGTTATTCAGCATAATTGAATTGTGATATTTGCTTTTATGTTGCCCTGCTTGTCGGGTGTTTTTCGATTTCGTTTACTTTTTTCTGTTTTTGAAATGCAGTTCGCGAAGTCCTTCGACTTCGTCGCATATTGCTTTCAGGTTGCAGGTTGCGCAGTCGAAGTTCATACCGCTCAAAACTTTGTTGAGCGTGATGGTTATGTCGTCGACTTTCTTCGCGTTTGCGGAAAGCATGGGGAAAATGCCGAGGTCTTCCGTAACGTAAATCACGGACACGGCTTTCACGTGCGGATTTTTCCTGTACGCTTCGATGTAATACGCCGCGATTTTTCCGAAGGTTATGCCCTCTTTAAGCGCGGTTTTCGATATTCTGACCTGCTCTTTTCTGTCGAGGGCGGAAATTCTCGTCATTACGCCTTTCAGGAAAACGTCGTAAGCCACGAACTCGATGTCCTTGATTGCGTTGTAGCATTTCATTGCGTCGTCCGAAAAGTCGTCCGCCTGTATCAGCACTATTTTGGCATAAGGCGTATCGGACTTGATTTCCTGCAAATCCTTGCCGTAAAGTTTTACGCAATCGGGTTCAAACAGCCCCTGCGCCGACGTTACAACTGTAAAAGACGCGGACGGATTTTTGCTTCCGCCAAGTTCGTAAGCCGTATCGTGCTGAAAGATTATTTCGTTGCGGTCGCTGGACTTCCATTTCTCGCCGTCTGCGGGAAACACTTTGGGCGTGAAAGGCGCAAGCGCACCGACAACGTCTTTGATAATAGCGTCGTAAAGTTCCATATCTAAAACGGATTTTGAGTTTTAACCGATTTTCACGGCGCGCAAAAGCGCGCCGTGAAATAAGTTAGGATTAAGTTCAGATTTTGTCGACGATTTTTTTCTTGTCGAATCTTTTGCCGAGCCATCTGTAAACCACGGCAATGAGTTTCATGTCGAGGTTGAAATAGTAAATCAGGAACAGGGTTATCATATTACGCCTCCTGTGCAAGACCCTTCTGACGCGCGTACTCTGCCGCACCGAGCGCACCCATAAGCTGAGGGTCGACGGGAAGGTCTACGACCTTGATTTTAAGTACGTGTTCTATCGCGCGTTTGAGTCCTTCGTTTTTTGCGCAGCCGCCCGTAAGCGTGATGCTGTCCGTTGCGCCGGCTTTCTTTGCCATGACGAAACATCTCTTCGCAACCGCGAGCTGAATGCCTGCCGCGATTTCTTCTCTGGGTTTGCCTTCGCCGACCAGCGTAATGACTTCGCTTTCCGCAAAAACCGTGCATTGTGCGGTAATCGGAATGGTGTTCTTTGCGCTGAGAGAGAGTTTGGAGAACTCGTCGAGGCTGACTTCAAAGGCGTTTGCCATGGATTCGAAGAATCTGCCCGTACCTGCCGCGCACTTGTCGTTCATAGCGAAGTTCTTGACCGTGCCGTCTTCGGCTATCGCGATGCCTTTGACGTCCTGTCCGCCGATGTCGATGATTGCCTTGACTTTGGGGTTGGTGATGTGAACGCCCATAGCGTGGCAGCTGATTTCGGAAATGTTTTCCTCAGCCTGCGGCACTTTGTTTCTGCCGTAACCCGTACCGATGAGGTAGGAAAGGTCGTCTATGGATTTGAGGTCGGGAACCTGCGAAATTGCGGCTTCCAGACCTGCGCGTGCGCTCTGTTCGCTGTTGATTTTGCTTCTGATTGTATTGTGTGCTACCATTTTGCCGTTCTCGTCGAGAATAACGGTCTTGGTGTAAGTAGAACCGACGTCGCATCCGCCGAAATATTTTTTCATAATCATTCTCCTTTATATTACCATGTCAAATCGTCTTCGTAGTCGACGAGAGTGGGGTCAAGCGGCTCCTCGCGGAAAACCGTCTTCATATATCTGTTGACGCTGTTGCGCATTTCTTTTCTGGTGACCGTTCTTCTGTCGCAGAGGTCGTGTTCAACCCAGATAAGGTGAATGCCGCGTTCTCTTGCCTGCTCTTCGAACAAGCCTTGCAGACCTGCCATGTTCTTGCAGGATACGTGGCCGTACATTATGACGATGTTTGCGTTGAACTTCTTGCACATTCTCCAGCATTCGTCGAGAACGTTTGCGTAACCGCCGTTGGTGTGCGAACGCATACTCATTCGTTCGTAAGCCTTTGCAAGGTCGATGAGAGAGGCTTCTTTGTCCTCGGTGTCGAAGAAATGGTGCGACAGCATACATTCCATGTCGACCAGAACTTTGATGCCCCAGCAGTTCTGCGCCCAGTAGGAGAAGTTGGAATAGTAGTGAGCGGGACAGCTCCAGACTATTGCGCGGTGACGGGGTTTGATATCCGCCGCCTTGTCTTTCTCGTACTGTTTCATCATCATATCGTAAACGATTTTGTCGCCTTTAAGGAACGTATCGTCTCTGGAACCCGCAATCTGGAACTCGAACATTCTGTGCAACGCAAGCGCGGGACCGCAGACCTGCGGATAATCCGTGCAGTTGACGTCCCACTTTTTGAGCATGTATTCGGTTTCCTGATTGTAGCGTTTCATGCAAGTGAAGTAGTTATCCCAGTCGAATTTCTCGCCCGTCTGGTCTTCGATGAACTTGATGCACGCTTTGATGTCCTTGACCGCATATTCCTGAACCTCGGGTTCGTTGAAACGGACGGGAGGAGAAAGCGGATATGTAGGAAGGTTGAAGTATCTTTCCTGGAAAATACTTGTCATGAGCGACCCGTCGCAAGGCATGGAACTCGAAATGAGGCATTTGCCGAGCTTGGGATAGTCGTTGACGACGGCGCAGCCTGCTTCGCAAGCGGGAAGCGGGCAAACGTCGGCGGGAAGACCGTAGTTTTCGATTGCGTCGATGTACGGAATGTTCGCCTGCTGGTCCATTTCGCCCGCGATGAATACGGGTATCATCTGGACGGAAAGTCCGACGAGGTTGGGGAAACCGCACATAATCTGAATGGGCATCATCTCGTCGAACAGAACGATTTTCTCGCTTCTCTTCTTTGCGCGTTTGCTCTTGCCGTTCAGGTGTTCGTCCGCGCCGAGAATTATGGACGTCATTTTGATTGCGTGGCTGCACATAGCCCAGAACTGACGGTAGCATATACGCAGTTCCGTTCCGCGCAAACCGAGCGTGTGTCTGTCCATAAACGCGGGAGTGGTGAGGTAAGTCGCCATCCAGCGGTATCTGAACAGAGCCTTGACGAGTTGCGTGGGATATTTGAGACTGAGCTTCATGAGCGCGCCCCAGGTTTTGAGCCAGCAACCGAAGTCGAACATAGTGTCTTTGAAACCTCTCCATTCGCGGCGTTTCAAAGCTATTTTACCGTTGTAGAGATTGCCGAGCCCTTTCTGTTTTTTCTTTTTGGCGTCTTTCATTTGGCTTTCCCTCCCTTCTTGTTGATTTTCTTGATTTCCAGACTTTCGACAAACGCCTGGAAACGGGTGCGGAGCTGACCGGACGTTCTGGACATATAAGGACGGTCGATGGACAGCGTGGGAATGCCGAACTCTTCGCTTGCGATATGGCTTGCGAGAGCGCGTTCGTATCCCCAGTAGTCGCAGAACTTAATCTGTTCGTAAATGGCACCGTCGGCGTGATATTCTTTGACGGCGTCTTTCACGAAATTCCATCTCTGGTTCTTCTTTTCCATGCTTACGTAACGGGGGCACATGCTCGTCGTCATGTAGTGTCTGCAAATCTGGTCAAGCGCGGGTTCGTCGTCGTTCATCACGATTTCCTCTCTGCCGGGCGTGGAACCGTAGCAGTATCTGTCCATAACGACCAGTGCACCGTTGTCTTCGATAAGGCGGGTAAGGTCGGGGTCGTCGATTTCGCTGCCGATGAGCACTACTCTTGCGCGGAACTTGCTCTTCGCGTCGGGTTCTCTGGTTTTGAGTTCTTCGAGCGTTTCGCGGAGTTTGTCGACGATGAGGTATTTCGGGCAAACGTAGGTCACAAGAGTCAGAATGTGGAACTCATACCCCGTAATAGGCGGATTGGGGAGTTTTCTCATTTCGCCGATTTCGGTGAGAATGCGGCAAACTTCGTTGTGCTCGGCAACGGCTTTTCGGATTGCCACGTCCGAAACGTCTACGCCGTATCTTTCGTGCAAAGGCGTGAGAACTTTCATTTCGAGCTGCTGTTTGAGGTGAGGCACCGCGCCTTCGTCCACCTTGCAGGGAACGTCCACGTGACTGACGAAAAACTTGTCGTTTTCGACCAGTTTCTGGATTTCGATGTTCTCCATGCAACGGTTCATCTGTGCGCAGGCGTCCACTCCCGCGAGCGCGTCGAGGAAGTTGTAGCCGCCTTCGATGGCGCGTTCCAGAAGTGCACGGCAATACTCGCAGGTATAGTTGGACATGTAGTAAGTCGCAAGATCCATCGAACCCGTCTTCGGTGCACGTATTCTGGTTGAGACGCAGTTCCCGACGTTGAGCAGAACTTCGGGCATATGATAGCAGGTGTAACCGACGATGATTTTGCCGTCGGCTTTTGCCTTGCGCATAAGCTCGTTGTTTGCCTCGTCAAGCAGACTCTCAAAGTAAATCAAGTGCTTTAGGTCTTTCAAAATACCCTCCTTATATTACAGAATTCCGAGGTTGGAAAGAGCTTCTTCCGCGCCCCTGACGATTGCAGAATCGCCCGGAATGTTGAATACGCTCTGACCGCGAACGTCGAAATACTGAAGATTCCTGTCGTCGGGAATGTACGCAAGCACGGGAATGTCGCCGAGGTCGAGAATGTCTTTCAGTCCCTCGTCGTTCATACGGTTCACGACTACGCCCGTCTTTTCGTACATAACCAGTTCGTCGGCAACTTTCAGAATGGTTTTGACCACCTGCGTGCCCTTTCTGCTGGGGTCGGTGACCAACACAAGGTGCGACACCTTCTCCATCACTCGTCTGTTAATCTGTTCGATACCCGCTTCGCCGTCGATGACGATGATATCAAACTCGTCGGAAAGAATGCCGATTACCTCTTTGAGGTAAGCATTGACTTTGCAGTAGCACCCCGCAGACTCGGGACGGCCTACCGCGATAAAAGAAAACCCGTCGGCTTCAACCAGAGTGTCGAAGATGCGGTAACGCGCTTCGTTCAACAACTCGATTGCGTCACGGGTATTGCCCTGTTCCACGTTGGTGACTATGGCTTTGCGGATATCGTCAATGGTACTCTCGGGCTGAATGCCGAGAGCGGTAGACAGACCTATTGCGGGGTCTGCGTCGATTGCAAGTATTCTTTTGTCGGGAAAACGGTTGACCAGAACTTTGACAAACGAGGCGGAAAGCGATGTTTTGCCTACTCCGCCCTTGCCTGCGAGAGCGATAATAATTTTGTTGTTCTCCATAAAACCCCCATTACGCTACCGTAAAGGCACAATAATAGCCGTCACAATATATGTCGGCTTTACAAAAAGATTATACTATACAATCAATACGTTGTCTATATTCGCAATATCCGAATTCTTGAACAAAAAACGTGCGTTGTCGTCATAAACACACTCCGTCTTTCCGACAAAATCCGACAGCAACACCGATAGGCAACTCGAATGCTAAAACAAGGAAACATTGTTCAAAATCCGTTTGCATGACAAAACCCGCAACCGCGGGTTTTGAAGAGTGCACATGATTATTTGCAAATCAGTTTTTCAATCTTTACTCACTGACACCATAATGGCAACGCCAAATATGGCACGATTTTTTCGGCGTAATTTTATGAAGTCTTTATTTGCCGAAAACCTCTTCTGCGTAACGGGCGCTTTTGTTTGCGTCCTTGCAGTATTTGTCCGCACCGATTTCGGCGGCGTACTCTTCCGTGAGCACCGCTCCGCCCACCATAACTTTGCAGTCGGGACAAGCCTCTTTGAGTTGCTTTACCGTGATTTTCATATTTTCGACCGTCGTAGTCATAAGCGCGGACAGCCCGCAAAGTCTGACGTTGTGTTTAAGACAAGCGTCGACAACGTCCTGCGGCGGAACGTTTTTACCGAGGTCGATAACGTGATAGCCGTAATTTTCAAGCACGGTTTTGACGATGTTTTTGCCTATGTCGTGAACGTCGCCCTTTACGGTGGCAAGCACGATTTTGCCTTTTTCCGCGGCGGAAGTGTCGGGCAACGTCTTTTTGACTTCATCAAAGCACAACTTTGCCGCTTCCGCGGAAGCAATGAGTTGCGGAAGGAATATCACGCCTTTTTCGTAGTCGTCGCCTACCTTGTTGAGCGCGGGTATCAGATACTCGTCTATCACCGTAATGCCGTCGTGATTTGCAAGCAACGCGGCGGTTATATCTTTTGCTCTCGGTAACCCTTTGGATATACAGTAAAAAATGTCGTCCGTCTTTTGTTCTTTGCCGTCACTCTCTCCGCTTTTCCTATCTGCCGCGCCGCTTTGGGGCGTCTGTGCGTTTGCCGCCGCCGTATTCGTTACGCTTGCGGCATTAGCCGTCCAATCGGCGTACTTTGCGGTGAACACGGCGCATTTTTCGTCGTTGCCGTGCAGAACGTTGAACGCGTCGACAGCCTGCATATTTGCGGCAATGTTGGGATTGAGTATGGGAAGGTCGAGTCCCGCGTACATCGCCATCGTAAGAAACGCCGTATTGACAATCTGACGTGCGGGAAGTCCGAAGGATATGTTGGAAACGCCGAGTACGGTTTTGACGTTGTACATGCTTTTCACACGTTCTATTGCGTGCAACGTGTTCATAGCCTGCGCCTGTTCCGCGCTTACCGTAAGCGTTAGGCAGTCGATGAAAATATCTTCTTCGGGAATGCCGTAAGACTTGGCGCGCTCGACGATTTTGCTTGCAAGCGCTACCCTTTCTTCCACCGTCTGCGGAACTCCGTCCGCACCGACCGTAAGCCCCACGACCGCCGCGCCGTATTTTTTAACGATAGGCAACAGAGCGTCAAGCGACGAGTCTTCCGCCGTCACGGAATTGACAATGGCTTTGCCGTTATATCTGCGCAACGCGGCTTCCACCGCGTCGGGTTTGCCGCAATCAATCTGCAAAGGCGCGTCCGTAAGCGACTGTACAAAAGACACAAGTTTCGGAAGCATCGCCGTTTCGTCGAGTTGCGGCAGTCCGCAGTTGACGTCGAGAATTTCCGCACCTGCTTCAACCTGTTCCAGCACCTGAGACGCGATATAATCGAAGTTGCCGTCCACAAGCGCCTGTTTCATGGCTTTTTTGCCAGTGGGGTTGATTCGCTCGCCTATAACTTTAACGCCGTCTATCACGACGACTTTTTCCGCCGAACACACCGCCGAAAAACGCTTACGCTCGCGCTTTGCGGGTTTGCGCCCTTTAATGAGCTTTTTGAGCCCCGCAATGTATTCGGGGGTCGTGCCGCAACAACCGCCCAGCACGTTCACACCCGCGTCGAGATAATCGGCATACGCACATACAAACTGCTCCGCCGACACGGAATAATTCATACTGCTGTCGGGAAGTCCCGCGTTTGCCTTGACGAAAACGGGCAAATCGGTATATTGCATAAGACGTTTTACAAGCGGGAAAATCTTGTCGGGACCGAGCGAACAGTTTATTCCTATGAAATCGCAGTACGCCGAAGCGGTAAGCGCGAACGCTTCCACACTGCACCCCGTGAACGTTCTTCCGTTTTCGTCAAACGTCATGGAACACATCAACGGAAGATTGCAATTTTCACGCACGGCAAGCGCCGCGGCTTTCAGTTCATAAAGGTCGGACATTGTTTCTATGACAACAAGGTCGACTCCGTCGCGCCCCGCTTCAACCTGTTCTTTGAAAAGGTCGTACGCGTCGTTGAAAGAAAGGTCGCCGAGCGGTTCGAGCAACGCCCCCGACGGTCCTATATCCAACGCAACGTAAGCGCGATTGCCTGCCGCGCGCCGCGCAATCTCCACGCCCGCTTTGACAAGCGTCGCCGTCTCTTCCGAAGTTCCGAGTTTCAACCTGTTTGCGCCGAACGTGTTCGTGTATACAACGTTTGCGCCGCTCTCGATGTATTCACGATGAACACTCTCCACGATTTCGGGAGCGGTGACATTGAGTCTTTCGGGCAAGGCTCCGCCTTCCAGCCCGCGCTGTTGCAGACGTGTACCCAACGCACCGTCCAGCAAAACTATATTCTTTTCAGCAAAGGTAAGAAAGTCCATATATCTCCTTGCCTGTTCGTTATACGATACTCCGACTTCAATCGCGTGTGTTTGCGACCGATTTATTTTCAATTGACGAACGATTTTACTTTTTATTTCGCCCTGTACGCGCAATCTTTCAACGCGCATTCCGCGCACTTGCCGCCGCATTTGAGGTTGTCCCCGAAATCGCGCGAACCGTCGCAAATTCCGACAACCGCAGTCACGGACTTCTGCGGAGTCATAATGTTTCCCGCCCCGAGATAAACGCCCAAACGCCTGTTCATATCGAGCAGTCGAATGAAATCGTGTTGCTGTTCGAGCGGAAAATCTCCGTACCCGCAGGAAAACCGCGAAGTGAGTTTTTTGCCGCATTGTTCTGCGAGATTTTCGCAAAGGTCGTCAAGCACGCTTTCTATTGCGCAAACTGCCGCGCTGTCAACCGCAACTCCGATCACGGGGTCTTCTCTCATAAGCCGCCCGACCAGTTTGTCAAGTCCGAGTCCGAGTGTCGCCGCAATCAGATAAACACGATTGCACCCCGCAAGATGTCGGGCTATGTCCTGCCCCTGCAAGATTACGTTCGTTCCCGCAAGTTGCATAGTTGAATGGTCTATTTCGTATTCTTTAACCACCGTTTTCGGCGAAATTACAGAAATACAAAGTTCTTCCGCACGGGAAAAAACTTCGAGGTTTTCGCGGGACAGCGCCTGTCCTCTGAACCCCATATATCTGAGCATTTCGTCACGGTCGATTTTCATTCGGTCTATCCTTTTGTTGCGGTTGCGATTGAACAAATTTTGCGTGAACGATCAATCGAAAACTCTTTGCCGCACAGTTTTCAAACAAATCAGATGCGGTCTTTCTGCAACTTACTTTTCGGCGTTCAGTTTGTCGAGAATGGGTTTGACGTTGCGCGTTATGCGTTCTGCTACGTAAGCGTTGTTCATTATGTAAAGGTGTATGCCGTCCACTCCGCCGCTCAACAAATCGATAATCTGGTCGGTGGCGTAGGCAATACCCGCTTCCATAAGCGCGTCGGGGTCGTCTGCAAAACGCGAATACATACGCGATATTTTGGACGGAATTTTCGCGCCCGTCATCTTGACTATGCCGCCGAACTGCGAAGCCTTGACAAGCGGCATAACGCCTGCCTGAACGGGAACGTCGACGCCTGCAAGGCGCAACATATCGCGATAACGGAAGAAGTCGTCGTTGTCGAAAAACAGTTGCGTGTTGAGGTGGCTTATTCCGAGGTCGACTTTTTCTTTTATGTGTCTGATGTCCTGCACCATATCGGGACTTTCGGGGTGTCCTTCGGGATAGCAGGCACCCGCTATATCCGCGTCCGAACCGCGCGATCTGATGAACCGCACAAGGTCGCTTGCATAGCGGAAATCCTGCGACGTCTCCCCTTCTATTCTGTCGCCGCGCAAAGCAAGTATGTTTTCGACGCCTGCGGCTTGCAATGCGTCGAGAGCACGCGAAACTTCTTCCTTGGACGAGTTTATGCAAGTAAGGTGCGCAAGCGGTTCGATGCCGTATCTGTTCTTGACGATGTCGGCAATCTCCGCCGTATGGGAGTTCTTGCTGCCGCCCGCGCTGTACGTTATGGAAATGTAATCGGGACGAATGCCTTTCAAACTGTCAAGTGTCCGAAAAATTTTGTTTATGTCGTCGCCTGCTTTCGGCGGGAAAATCTCGAAAGAATAAACCGCCTTTTTGTCTTTGAACATTTCGCTTATGCGCATAACCCCTCCACGCGCCCGCCGCGCGCAATGAAAAATCAAAATACTGACTATATAATACCACAAACAAAAAAATAAATAAACAACAAAAAATTACGCCATATTTACGCTTGCTTTTTTGCATGAAAAAACCGCGGGCAATTGCCCGCGGTTTTATCTGTTTATGTTGTTTTTATGCCGCTGCAGGTGCAGGAATGGTTACCTTAAACTGTGCAGACATAATACCGCTCAAAGGATACTTGGCAATATCACCAACATAGCCCGGCATAATTGCCATCATGTTGGTAAGCAACGTGCCTTGTCCGAAGTATGCGGTAACTGTTTGTTCCTGACCGACGATGGACGGATCATAATCCACATAGTACAGATGAGCTAAAGCGGAAAACTCTTGACCATTAATGTCAATGAACGTTACTGCAGGCTCACCAGGTGTGCTACCGAAATAGAATCCGTTAACGGTAGTTGCTGCTGCCCCCGCGTCGGCGGTGTAATTGAGTTGGGCGCCTTCTTTAATGCCCACCGCAAGTTTATCCGATCCACCGTAAACAAAGCCTTTTATGGATTTTGTATCAACGGTGTCACAAACGCCGTATTTTGCATCGCTGACTTTGATGTTGAGCAAATCGGAATCTCCGTCAAGACCGCGAATAATCTTTGCAAGGTCAACCATTCCACCGGAGGGAACATTCAGTGCTGTTACAAGATAATCAAGCAAGTTGCTGATTTCAAGCGTTACGCCTTCAGACGCAATATTTTTGAAGTCAACATCAACCATTGCCCATATATCCTTAACATAGCCGATAACCTTTTTGGCTATTTCAAGTATCTTGTTGAAATCAACATCAGCCGCCGCAGAAGCACTCTTCTGTCTGGACAATACGCCGATATATTCGACAAGTTCCTGAATGTTGTATACGCCGCCGAGGTCAGAGTCGGTGGAACCCAAACCGCTGAACTGAGCAATAATATATCCTTCTTCAGTCTTGGTGTGAATAAGAAGAATGTTCTTAACGATTTCGTTTTCGGCATTCACTTCATTGATTTCGATGTGCAGATAACCGAGTTTCTTTATTGCATTTGCAATGTTGGTGTCGGCACCTTCACCTCTGTCTCTGCCAACCAGTTCCATAAGAGCGAAGGGGTTGAGATCCGCATCAACGGAAATCGTAAATCTGTGGTTTTCTTCATACGAAGGAGTTGCGCCCTCTTCAGCAACGTTCTTCATCCCGATTGCAACGCCGTCAATGGAGAACTTCAAAATGTTGATTGCTTCGGCGTCTGCAACTTCATCAATACCCGTTCCTGCAAATATATCCGCAATGGGAGTGCCTTGGTCAAGACGCAGTGTGTTGAGAGAAAGCGTGTAATCACCGTAAGGTCTGGGTATGCCGTTGTCGTTCTCTATATAATTGACGGTAAATCCCATTCCGGTTATTTCATTGCTGTTCTTAGCAAAGTCTATTCTGTAAGACACTTTCGTGAATTGCATAAAATCGCTGATTGTCAACCAAATTTCATTGATGCTGTCGCAGTTCGCGAAGAAAGGAATAGGAACTTTGTGAATGACATCTGCAATTTGTGCTTTAACTTCGGCTTTGATTTTGTTCTTTTCATCTTCCGTCTGAGCATTTGCAAGGCGGTCTTTTGCAATTATGTTGATGACATTATCATCGTTCAAAATACCGCTTACCATTTCGATTAACTTGGAAACGTTAACAGGATAGACAAAGCTGTCGCCGTAGTTTTCCCTCGTGCCGTAGAACTTGCCGTCGTTTTCTTTGCCAAGGATGCCCACTTCGCTGAGAGTGGAGAATATCAATGAAGGATCTTTAACAAAGCCTTGAAGCGCTTGAAGGATCATTGTCCACGTATCGTCTGCAGACGAAACAGCTCCATTATTTTCTTTGGCTTTGAGGTCGAGTATCAATTGACCGATCGAGAAACCGTTGATTTTCTTGTACCCGCCGTCATTGATATTGATGTAAATATAAGGATTGGTCGCGCTGTCCTGGTATCCGAGACCGAACAAGGTTTTGGGCGTTGTGTATCCTTCTTTTTCTTCTGTGACAGCAAGATAGATCTGTGTATCGAAACTGTCTACATCGAGGTTTGCGCGAGCAATAAGTTTGTATGACGCATCGGCATTTGCTTCGGTTTTGTCGTCGAGTTTGAGCTCGATTTCAAAATCTGCAACAAACTTTCTCCCACCGTTAGGGTTGAATTGTTTGTTTTCGCCGAATCGTCTCGACAATTCTTGGTTCATGACGGATGTGTTTTCTTCCCAACTCTCTTGCGCGTCGGGCAGATCACCACCACCGCCACCGCCGGTATTGCCGCCTTTATTGCAAGCGACAAGCAACATCCCGCATGTGAGGCAGAGAGCAAGTATAGCCGCTACCATCAGAAAAATTTTCTTTTTCATACGATACTCCTTGATTATATTTGGTAATGCACATCGATTGCCGGACGTGCACTTTCCTACCCTTATGTTTCTTATCAATGGTTAAAAGAAACTTAAATTTACATTAATTATACTATCCGACAACAGTTTTTGCAATATCGATTTACAAAATACACCCTTTTTCATACTCGTGTATTTTTTTGTTACATTGGTATTGACTTGGCGATACTATTTTGCTATCATAACGATATAAGGAGGTTTCTTATGAAATCAGATTTTGTGAATTATCAGGAAAAAACGCTCAATCCGCTCAACGGATATCTTGCACTGCTCATATGGGCTGTGGTGGTCGCAGGTTCTACCGCGATGATAGTGCTCGGACATATGTATTCCCTGCCCGCGCTGTTTGCAATCGGATATGTCATCATACCCGTTTACTGCGTGGGACTCGGCGGATTTACCGTCGTATCGCCCAATGAAGCGCTGGTCCTCGTGCTGTTCGGCAAATACAAAGGCACTATAAAAAAGGAAGGGTTTTTCTATTACAATCCTCTCTGCACCAAATTCAACCCCGCAGCGGGAAGTACGGGTGCGCGTCGCAACTTTATATCGCTTAAAGCCATGACGCTCAACAACGACAAGCAGAAAGTCAACGACTCCGAAGGCAATCCCATCGAAATCGGCGTGGTAGTGATATGGAAAATCGACGATACGGCAAAAGCCGTGTTCAACGTCGACAACTACGTGAACTTCATATCCATTCAGAGCGACGCGGCAATCCGCAACATCGCAAGACAGTACCCTTACGACATAAGCGACGACGGCGACGAAAAATCCTTACGCGGCAGTGCGCAGGAAATCGCGCAGATGCTGTGCGAAGATTTGCAACAGCGCGTTCAGATTGCAGGCATAAAAGTCGTTGAGGCGCGCATAGCGCACCTTGCATACGCGCAGGAAATCGCGGCGGCAATGCTTCAACGTCAACAGGCAAAAGCCGTTGTCGACGCAAGAACGACAATCGTTGAAGGCGCAGTCGGAATGGTGGAACTCGCGCTTGAAAAACTGGGACAAACGGGACTTGTCGAACTCGACGACGAACGCAAAGCGCAGATGGTGTCCAATCTGATGGTCGTTCTCTGCGCCAACAAGGACGCACAGCCCGTAGTCAACAGCAGCAGCCTTTACTGACGTAGAAACAACGGACAAGAGGTGAAATATGGTTGAGAAAAAACAACTTATACTCCGTATCCCCTACACTCTTTGGGAAGAACTCAACAAAATGGCGGACGAGGAATACCGCTCCCTCAACTCTCAGATTGAGTACATTCTCACAAAAGCCGTCCGCAACAAAAAAGACCGCGCAGTTATAGCGGTTGAAGAAGTGCTCGACGCGCTGAAATCGAGAGGTTTGGTGTCCGACGGTTCGCAAAACGCCGCCACGTCCGAAATCAGCAAATAAACAATGTCAAAACATAAAAACGGAGCGTTCTGCTCCGTTTTTTGTTTGCGATTTACGATTAACTTTTACCTATTCTTTGCGCTTTTGAACGTCTGCGCAACAAGACGCGGAATTTCCGTCAGTCCTCGATTTGTATCATGACTGCGCCCTGTCCCGCTTTGCAAAGAGGACATTGCTGCCATGCTTCTTTCGCAACGGCTTCATATCCGCAGTCCGCACACTTCCATTTGATTTTCTGGGGTTTCTTGTACATCGTGCCGTTTTTCATCTGTTCGTACAACTGCGAGAAAAGTTTGTTGTGGCAGGTTTCGACCTGAATGATATCCTCGTACAGTTTCGCGATGCACTCGAAACCTTCTTTTCTTGCCGTTTCGGCGTACTCGGGATAAATGCGGTTTGCCTCGTTGAATTCGTCTTCGGCGGCAATGCGGAGATTGTCGAGCAAATCCCATTTTTCCTTGAAAGGATAACCGCTTGCGATGTCGATATTTTCAATCTGGGTTTCCTCGGAGTCCTGCAAATAGGTGTAGAACATACGGGCGTGATTGAATTCGTTGTAAACGACCTTGTCGATGAGTTCCGCAAGATACTTGTATCCCGCGTTGCGTGCGCCGTATTCTATAAATTCGTAACGCGTGCGCGCCTGACACTCGCCCGCGTAAGACTTCGCGAGATTGATGTAAGTTTTGCTGTCTTTAAGTTTCATGGGTGACCTCCTGATGGTTTGTAATGTAAGTATCGGCAAATACTGCCGAAATATACCCTGCTCGACCTTTCAACACGTTCACAGACAAATTGACATACAGAATTAATCTTTGTAAAAAGACGCAGAAAAAGAAATCCTCGTAATGTGCAAACATAAATGCGGACTATCTTATGAAAAGCAAATTAAAACAGAATTCAAACAACTACGCGCAAATAACACGCACAAACACACTCCGAATTCCATTTCCGAAAAAATGCAACTTCCCGCAAAATCGCGGGGAGTTGCACCAACCAAGGAATAGGATTTAGAACACGATCTGACGTTCGCAAAAATGTTTACGCTTCCTGTTTTTTCAGCATAAAGAAGCTGAATTCCGTGCCATATGTCTTGCTGTAATCGCGTGCAACGAAAATCTGCGCAGCGGCGGCAATGCCGAGAAGTGCCGCAAACAGATAGAATATGTTGCGTACGGACATCAGAGGAATGAAGAACATGAGCGGAATTCCGTCAAGCCACGCCATATCCTGATAACCGAGGCATGCGCCCATATCATTGCCGTAAATGTCGACGATGTGTGCGTTGGGGTCGATTTCGGGGAACAGCATGTTGGAACCCAGAATGTTGAAGATGTTCCATTCGATATAGGCAGGATCTGCTCCGTCGGTGGGCTGAATTTGAGAATAAAGAATTTCGTTGATGATTTCGTTGATCTTCGCTTTGTCGATGTTCTCGAAACCGCCGTTAATCAAAGGCAACAATGCGCTGATGACCTTGCTGATGTTCATTTCGAGAATTTCTTCAAGAGTCAGATTCTGGTTGAATCCGTTCTCGATATCCGAGGTTTTAAGGAGCAACGTCGCCGCAACTTCGATGGGAAAATTGCCGTTGAGTATTGCGCCGATCATATCGTCGCTGTCAAGCGCCATTTCGATTGCCAGCGGATTGAATCCCTTGTAGGCTTTGTCCATGCTCTCAAACAGAGGACGAAAAACTTTCTGGAATTCCTCGTCCGTGTATTTGACGGATTCGTCCATACCGTTTTTCTCTTTGAAGAGCTCTACTCTGTCGTAAAGAGCCTGATGCTGACCTTCCCAGTCATTGACTACGTCCTCGTAAAGAATGGTGTTGCTGGTCGCATCTTTGAGGAGCGGAGGCATAGCTATGTCCAGAATACCGAAAATGCCGACGATGACCGCAATGGGGATAATCATCATTTTGAGGGCGAGGGATTCGCCGACTTTGCCTTTCTTTTTGCAGGACATAAAGACCGCGGTCTGAATGCCTATGACGAGTGCCGCAATGATGATGACCGCAAACAACGGTGCAAACGAGGACACTCCGTACATTCCGTAGCTGTTCCATTCAACGGACTTTACGAGCGCAATGATGAACAGAATGAGGAACAACGCGCAGGAAAGGAATATGTTAATCGCGGGATAAAGTATTTTCTTATTCATCGAACTCTCCTCCTTTTGCCTGCTTTTCTTTACGGGCGAAGTAATTCGCCGCGAAGATGCAGAACACGATTATACCGACGAAAATGTAAGCGGCGTATTTTACTGCGCCTGCCGCCATAATCTGCGGATAATGGTTCATTCTGAATCGCAAGGATTCAACTTGTGCAAGGCTCAATTCGTCCGAAAGGAGACCGCCGCCGTTGACCATGGTTTCGTAGGTGGAAACGGTTTGCACTCCTACTCCCGTGTAAATGACGTCGGGAATGAGTTCGTTCAACTTCTCTTCAGTGATAAAGCCGCCGACCAATCCGCCGCCGCCGGGAATTTTGGAAAGAATGAGGTCAATGATACCTTTGACGGGAATTTGCTGACCAATGAGTTCGATTGTCCAGTCGCTGTTGAGAATTTCGCTGTTTTCGCCTTTCAGAATATCCTGAATAACGGTGTTATCACTTAATTTTATGGACACTACTAAAATCAAGAGATTAAGGCATAAAATAAGCGTATGAGTTCAACAACCCATACGCTTATTCCTATTTCTTAAATTTGTGGCGCAAAACGGAAGCAATATCCACTTTATAGACAATATCTATCTCACGCTCTTTTCCTGTTATCTTCGGCAAGCCTCCTACCACAACTCTGTCTAAAAGTTCATAGCACATTTCACGGGTAAGCGTCGGTGCTTCAAGATATTTTTTGATATTCCGTATAAAGTCATCCGCGCTTTGTAGTGTGTTTTCTGTTTCGTTCAGTTTTGTTTCAAGTTCTGCTATTTCTTCTTCAAGCCTTTTCTGCTCTTCAGAGTATTTTCGTATAAAGCTCACGCAAATATCTTCGGGCATTTTACCTTTCAGTCTGTCCTCATAAGCGAGTTGCATTAGACGAGATAATTCTTCCGTGCGTTTGTGTTTTATCTGTAATTCCTTTTTGGCAGTTTTTATGGCTTTGTCGGCAAGTTCAGCATTATGCCGTATAAATTCGTTTTTAATATTTTCTTCATCGAGAACGATCCTTTGCGCCATTGTACGTATATCATCAAGCACAATTTCTTCTAAATCTTTTGCTGAGATATAATGAGAAAAACAGAGCGTTTTTCCGTACCTCAAATGGATACCACAGTCAAAATGATATGTATATGCCGTTTTCTTTTTATTGAGATGCCCGCTCATTTTCAGTTTGTTTCCGCAATCCGCACATACGAGAAAGCCTGAAAGCGGATGTACAAATCCCGTCTTTGTTCTTCTGCCCTGCGCCATGTGTTTCTGTCTTTCTTGTGCCTTGTCCCATAGTTCCTGCGAAATAATCGGTTCGTGGTTGTTATGTACGACTATCCAATCCTTTTTGTCTTTGGCACAGCGTTTATGGTTTTTGTATGAAATTGTTGTTTCCTGCAATTGTGCCAAATGCCCTAAGTACATAATGTTGTTCACCATATACCGTATGCTTACTTCACACCAAAGCCTCATCTCGTTTGGACGACCTTTGTGTCCCAACTTCTCATAAGCATACTGTCCGGGCGAAGGTATCCCTTCAGCATTCAAAATATCCGCTATGTTTTTAGGACTTATTCCCGAAACATACAACTCAAATATTCGGCGTACTATCGGCGCGGCTTCTTCGTCTATCACAGGCGTTCGTTTTTTATCCGTTCCTTTCACATATCCGTAAGTTGCTTTCCGTGCGCTGTATACACCTGCAATCGCATTTGACCGCTTTACCGCACGAATTTTCTTGCTGGTGTTTGCGGCGTGCCACTCGTTGAACACGTTCATGATAGGCATCATTTCCATCGCACCGCTGTCACGGTTCGCCGTGTCAACATTGTCCTGTATGGCTATAAACCGTATTCCGAACGCCGGAAACACATAGTCGACATACTGTCCTACTTCGATATAATTTCTGCCGAAACGCGATAAGTCTTTCACGATTATCGTGTTTATAACCCCCGTCTTTGCATCGTCCAACAGTCGCTGCACTTCGGGGCGTTGAAAGGTCGTTCCCGAAACGCCGTCGTCTATGTATTCGTCGTGAATCTCAAATCCGTGTTCTTCGGCATATTTACGAAGCATTGTCCGCTGATTGTCAATGGATACCGATTCGCCTTGACGTTCGTCTTCTTGGGAAAGCCTGTAATACAATCCCGCTATGTAGTGTTTCATATATTCACCTCATATTCTTGTTGATCTGTTTTGTGGCTAGTTGCTCCATTGCTTTTTCAAAATCTCTATCTCCATGGAAATATCTGCGGACGTAATACGTCTGTTTCCCCACGGTTTTCCGCTTGCTGATTGACGGGGAAAAGAGATAACAGTTCTCGTAAT
>OHFG01000128.1_pt1 | contig 70505 bp, 62 predicted proteins | sample 1567411 | NCBI WGS metagenome assembly OHFG01 (sample SAMEA3879563, study PRJEB24766) | human gut metagenome | biome: human-associated habitat; feature: feces | place: USA | collected 1985/1987
TGTTTTGCCGTTTTTTCGCATAAAACAAATGCACCGGTCTTAAGTTGATGACATTGCCCGGCGGGGAAGGCTTTGGTTTGTACGATCTTTGTACGGCTGTTACAGCTTTTCCAGCACTGCGGCCGGGACGGGGCAGTCGTCTGTGGTCAGGCCGGTCTGGAAGTCGAACTGGGCCGAGATCGACACCTGCGTGTCGACGACACCGACCTGTACGCTGCCGCCGGTCGTGACGCGCAGGGCTGTGATCGCGCCGTCCTGCACGTCCAGCTCCAGCGTGCCGGGCAGGTACTGCACGTCCAGCTTCTCCGCCTCCGGCGCAATGGCGCAGGCGGCCTGCTTTGTCTGCTCGGCGCTGAGGCTGAGCGTATAGTGCCAGCCGGTCTCCGTCTGCTCGCTTGCGGCGCTGTCCTCCAGACAGGCGCGGTAGGCCAGATCGATCAGATCCGCGCACTTGACCAGCGTCTGCTCACTCACGGCGGGAGAACCGTCCTTCGAAAGGACCGTTTCGCCGGAGAAATACAGCTCCAGCGCGCCCGTGCGGATGCAGCTGACGGTCTTGCCGTCCTTTACAGTCCGGGTGTAATCCAGCGACGTATCGAAGATCACGGGGCCGCAGTTGGCGCTGAGCTGGACGCGGGCGGCAAGCGGGTCGCGCCTGCCAAGCTCGGAGGCGGCAGACAGCACGCGCAGCAGATCCTCCGTCAGCTCCAGCTTGCCCTGATAGCCGCCGTTCGTGATCGCATCCGTGACCGCCGTGGGGACGGTATGCGCCGTCTGCGCGTCCTGCTGGACGGTAAGCTCGGCCCAGACGGTCATCGGCTGTGTCTGGCCGCTGTCGTCTTCCGCTTCACAGCTGCCGGAGGCTTCGATGGAGCGGATCTCCCCGTCTTCAACGTGCATACACAGGTCGATGCTCTCGACGGCGCTGAGCGAATCCGCAATCGTCGGCGTCAGCAGCGAAAGCGCCTGCTCTGCGTCGCTGCCGTAAGCGGTCACGGAATAGACCTCTTCACCGCTTTCACGGGCGTAGGTCACATCGGTCGCGTTGTAGAGTTCCAGCAGATGCTCGCCGAGCGTGGAATAGTCCGGGAACAGACCGTTCGTACGGTACGCACTGCCGTTTTCGAGGTAGATCGCGCCGTCATAATAATACAGCTGCACGCCGTTGTCCTCGATGCAGAGGATGGTGTTCCCACCGGCCTGCGTGCGGAACAGGCGCACGTCCGTTCGCAGCGTCTCGTCGCCAAGCTCCATCTGCACGGACGCGGTCATGTCCAGCTCCTTCCTGCCGGAGAGGTTTTTCAGCAGCAGAAGCGCGTCCACGCTGCTCTTGAGACTGGCCCGGTAGATGAGGATCCCGGCGGCGATCAAAATCACGGCCACAAGCGCGATGATCCACCAGACGCGGCGCTTTTTCTTCTTTTCCTGCAGCTGCTCCGGTGAGACGGGCGCTTCCTGCGCGTCCGGGTCGATGACGCCGATGACGGCGTCGTTGGCGTTCTGCTCGTCCTGCATGGCCTTGCGCAGCGCCTGCATCTGGCGGCGGCGCTTTTTGCCGGTCTTGTGGATCAGATGAATGATCAGCAGCACCAGCAGAGCCGCAAGCCCGGCCAGCACGATCCACACCCACCAGACGGGGAACGTGGACAGCGCCGCAAGCTGCACGGTCTGGCCGGAGGCCTCGAAGGACAGATAGCTGCCGATCTCGGTCGTGGGCACCTTCTGCCAGACGCCGTTTTCGTTTTCCAGATAGATATCCAGCTTGCCGGACTGCCCATCGGGCGCGCGGAAGCGGATGGTGTGCGTGTCCGCGCCGTCGTCCGGCAGGCGGAGCTGCCACTGCTCGACGACGGAGCGCGCCACGTGCGCGGCGGGCGCATGGCCGTCTGCGATATTCTCGCAGTATTTCCGGATGGCCTCCGGGATGCTGGCAGAGATCTCGCCGAAAGCGGCGGGCGTGATGGCCTGCGGCTGCGCCTGCAGGCGGTCGGCGCTCGTATACGCGCCCTCGGCCAGGAAGACGGGCCTGCCGTCGGCACGCTGCGCATCGCTCGGGAGCGCGTCGATGCTGGCGTGGTACTGCGCGGTCACGGTGGTGTCAAACTGAATATTTTCAAGCGTCTGCACGTCCCACTCGCCGTACTGTCCGTCGACGGCGGGGATGTCCGGGTACACGCTGTCCGGCAGGGACTCGCCGTAATTTACTTCTACGGTCTTGAGCACCTCCCCGCCCGCGACGAACTGCACAGTGAAGGTGCGGAACGCATCGGGAAGCGCTTCGTTTTCCAGCAGCGTTTCATACGCGACCGGCTCCGCCTGTCCGGCAGCGCTTGCGCCGTCAAGCCCGGCCAGCGTATCGGAGACAAAAACGTTATCCGCGAACGCACCTGCGCTGCTGCCGCTGATCGCGCCCGCATACTGGGAATACCCGGTGATGGACACGAGCGACACGCAGCCGGAGACGGTGCTGCCGCTGCCGGTCACGCTGTCCGTCACACCCGTGCCGGTGATGCCGCCGACATAACGTCCGCCGGAAAGCGCACACTTGGCCCAGCAGTTTTCAATCGCCGCGCTGCAAATGCCCGCGACGCCGCCGGCATAATCGCCGCTCTGGCTCTCCACGCTGCCGTAGGCCTCGCAGCCGTCGATCAGGCCGAGATCCATCCGGCCGCAGATCGCCGCCGCGCAGTCCTTCTTGGCTGTGACTGCGCCCGTGGAGACGCAGCGCTGCAAAACGGCGCGCAGCTCATACTGCTTGCGCTCGGTCGTGGACAGGCTCTGGCTGACGTCGCTTTCCGGGTCAGCGCCAGCCTCCATGCCCATCGCGCCCGCGATGCCGCCGACGTTGCGGTCGGCCTGCACCGTGCCCGTGTTTTCGCAGCCGCGCAGCGCGCCCATGGTGATGCTCTCCGGATCTGTCTGCGAGCCGTCGGTTACAAGGTCGCGGTTTTCCAGACTGTCCATGGCGTCAAAGACGGTCGTGCTGATCTCATCCAGCTTGTCGCTGACGGCCTGCACGTCTTTTTGCAGCGTCTCGGACAGATTCGCCGCCTGTGAGCCGATGGCGCGCATCTGTGCGCCCATGCCGCTCAGCGCGCTTGCCAGTTCCGGCATGGAAGCGTCTGCATTCATCTGCAGCGACGCGCTGAGCGCGCCGGAGCCGTCTGTGCCGCCGGAGATTGAAATGTCAGACGGGTCAACGAATCCGCCCACGCCCGCGCCGATCCCGCCTGCGCCGATGCCAAGGCCTGCGCCGATGCCGGCTGACGCGTCCCCGACGGTGAGGTCTGCCCCGCCGCTCACGCCGCCGTTTGCCAGCGCGCCCGCATCGATGGTCGCGGTCGCGCGGAGATTATTGGCTGCATTCGAGGCGCTGTCGAGATACGTTCCCATTCCGGCCAGCTGGGAGCCAAGGTCGCTTGCCGCGCCGCCCGCGTCGGCGGTCGCCTGATCGGTAAGCGTTTTGAGCTCCTGCAGCTGATCTTGCAGCTGCTGCTTTGTGCTCTCGGAGACGGTCACGGCGACATACGGCTCGACCTGACCGGCGATGCCGCCAACGTCCTTGCGGCCGTAGATCGTGCCGGAGTTCGTATTATTGAGCAGATACCCGCTCGTCACGCCCGCAATGCCGCCGACGTTGTAGCCGACATGCTCATAGCCGACCGTGCCGGTATTTTCGCAGACTGCGATCAGGCCAGTATTCCGGCCCGCGATGCCGCCGGTGGCGGTCGTGGTGAGAAAGGTCTGCGTGGTGGCAAGATTGGCAAGATCAAGCGTGGTGTCGATCTGAACGTCGCTGAGGCTCAGCGCAGAGTCGATGTTGTCAATATTGACGCTGCCTGTATTCGTGCAGTGCCGGATGGTGCCCGCATTCTGGCCCGCGATGCCGCCCGTGGCGGTCGTGCCCTGCACCTTGCCCTCGAACGAGCAGCTGACGATCTGGCCGGAGGCCTGATTGCGGCCCACGATGCCGCCGATCTGCGTGTCGCCCTGCACCATGCCGGTGAATGTGCAGCAGACGATCTTGCCGTAGTTCTCACCCGCGATGCCGCCGCAGGCGATCTTATCGCCGCCCGCAGCTACAGAGCCCGCAACATTCAGGTTTGCCACGCGTCCGCCGGGCAGAATCGTGCCGAACAGCCCGGCGGGGCTGGCATTTTCCGTGAGATTGAAATCGGAGATGGTATGTCCGCGCCCTTCAAACGTGCCGCCGAAGGAGGCTGCAGGCGTAAAGTCCACGCCGGAAAGCGAAATATCCGCGCGCAGGATGAAGGTTTTTCCCTGCGACCAGGTATCGAGCGAACAGCTTTTCGCGAACGCGGCAAACTCTTCAGCAGAGTCCAGATAGACGGTCTGCATACTGCCGGATGCCGCGGCTGCCGGGAGAACGGTCAGGCAAAGCGCCAGCACCAGCAGCACCGCACCCACGCGGGCCCGAAGCGTTCTGTTATTCATGCGCGTCATCCTCCTTTTCCGTCTGCGCCTGCGGCGCGTCCGCGGTTTCCGGCTCTGCCGTGCCGGAGAGCAGACTGATATTGACGTCTCCCTCCACGACCGCGTGGACAACGCCGCTGATCTGACCATGGATTTCTCCGCGCACCATGCCGTCGATGCGCACGCGGCCCGCAGACTGGTGCGAGGAGACGGCGGAGGGCATATCGAACGCAGTCTTGTCAATGACCTTCTCGCCCAGAAGCAGGATCTGCGGCAGAATGAACATGACGATGAAGATCGTGATAATCGTGCCGCGGCCAAGGCTGTCGCCGATACCGGCAATCGCGGCGTTGGAGGTCATCTGTCCAATGAGGATACCGGCGATGGCCATCATGAGGCCCGAGGTGATGATCGTCGGGAAGGACAGGTTCATCGTTTCGATGATCGCATCCTTCTTGGGCATTTTGTCCTTGAACTCCATGAATCGGCTGGTCGTGACGATGGCGTAGTCGATATTCGCGCCCATCTGGATGGACGAGACGACCAGATAGCTCAGGAAGAACAGGGGGCTGTTCGTGATGGTCGGGATGCCGTAGTTGATCCAGATGCTGCCCTGAATGACCACGATCAGCAGCACCGGGATACCGGCTGATTTGAACGTGAACAGCAGCACGACCAGAACGATCAGGATAGACAGCACCGACACGACGACGTTGTCGCGCGAGAACGAGGTCTTGAAGTCCTGCTCGGACGAGGAATCGCCCACGACGTATACCTCGCCGTCCGGATAGTATTTGTGCGCGACGACGCGCATCTGGTCGAGGAAGTCATACGTCTCGTCGCCGCCCACGGGCAGGTTCAGATAGACGAGCATACGGGTATAATCGTCGGACTGCAGCTGCTTGCGGGCGTTGGTGATCTGCGAATAGGCGCTTTCCAGCGTCTCGGTCATATCGGCGTCGAGCGTGACGTAGCCGTCCTGCATTTCACCGTAGAGGAAGGTGAACATATCGATGAGCGGCACGGAGTAATTGGGAAGACCGCCGATGATCTTGCCGTAATTGCCGCCGTCGGCAGCGTAGGCCGCATAAAGCAGTTCCGCGACCTCATAGTCGAGGTCGGTCAGCTCGGAAAACTGCCGCGGCGTCAGTGCGTCAGTCAGCATATAGCCGCCCATCGCCTCCACATTGGAAAGGCCCAGCGTGGAATCGACCTCGTCGTATGTCCCAAGCTCATCCAGCAGCTTCTTTTCCGCCGCATAATCCCCTGCCGGAACCACAACAGCGACCATATTCGTCGAGCCGAAGGTGTCATCCATGAGATCATCCGCGATCTGCTGCTCCGAGCGCTTGGTCGTCTCCAGATAGCTGAAGCCGTAGACATACGGGCAGTTATTCGCAAGGAGCATGGCGACGATGATGACCGCCAGAAAAATCGGCGGAATGATCTTCTTTGTCGCATAGGCAAACCTGCCGACGAACGGAATTTTGGGAACGAAATTCTTGTGCCGCGTTGCGTCAATTTTTTTGCCGAAGAGCACCAGAAGGCCCGGCATGAGAAAGAACACCGCGAACAGCGAGAAGAAAATGGACTTGATCAGGCAGATGCCAAGGTCAAAGCCCAGACGGAACTCCATAAAGAGCATCGCGACCAGGCCGCCGATCGTCGTCAGGCTGCTGCCGCAGATCTCCGGCACAGCCTTGCTCAGAGCGACAATGACGGCCTCGCGGGTGGGAAGCTTTTCGTGCTCTTCTTTATAGCGGTTGCAGAAAATGATCGCGTAATCCACAGACAGGGCCAATTGCAGCACGATGGTAACGGAGTTTGACACGAACGAGATCGTGCCGAGCAGGAAATTCGTGCCCATGTTCAAAAGCGCCGCTGCAATGAACGTAATGAGCAGCACCGGCACCTCCGCATAGGTCTGCGAGGTCAGGATCAGCACGGACACGACGACGATTGCCACGATGATGACGATCACGCCGATCTCCTGCGCCAGCGTCTTGGACGCGGTATCGCCGAAGGTCGCCGAGACGTAGATGTCATAGCCGGAAAGCTCATCCTCGACCCGGTTCATGACCGTCTCGCACATCTCGTCCGTCTCGGAATAGTCGAAGGTAATGTTGTAGAGCGCGGAGGCGTTGGTATAGTGCTCCTTCGTGTCGTCAAACGTAACGCTCTGCACGCCGTCGACCGCTTCAAGCCGCTCGGATACGGCCTGCGCCTCGTCATAGGTCACGTTGACAAGCATGACCTTTGCCGTGCCGAAGGTGATGAATTCATCCTCCATCAGATGCAGGCCCCTGTATGTCTCCGAATCCTTCGGCAGATACGCCGAAAGCTGGTTCTCCACCTGCACCCAGTTCCGTGAAAACACGGAAAACACCAGCCCGATGGCGACGATCAGAAAAATCAGATTCCGCTTGTCAACAATAAAGCTGGCAAGCTTATACATGAAGCCCTCTTCGTTGTTTTTCGGTTCCCGACTCATGATTCACACTCCCGTATTTGGATTCTCCTGAAAATTTAATCCAGTTTAGCACAAAACAGCCGGATCTGGCAATAGGCAAGCAGGAAAAGATGTGTAAAAACCGCACGCACCGGAGCCGCGCAAAAATCCCCCGGCGGCTGCCGGGGGAATCGCTTCTTTTATTTTGCCGTGCCGAGATACGCGGCCTTGACCTCCTCGTTGGCGGCCAGCTCTTCGCCGGGGCCCTGCATGAGGATGGAGCCGGTCTGCATGACGTAGGCCCAGTCCGCGATTTTGAGCGCCATGTTCGCGTTCTGCTCGATGAGAAGCACCGTGATGCCCTGGCGGTTGATCTCGCGGATGATCTCGAAAATGCCCCGGACGACGATGGGTGCAAGGCCCAGAGACGGCTCGTCCATCATGATGAGCTTCGGTTTTGCCATGAGCGCGCGGCCTACGGCCAGCATCTGCTGCTCGCCGCCCGAGAGCGTCCCGGCCTGCTGCCACGCACGCTCCTTCAAACGCGGGAAGAGGTCGTAGACCCGGGCCAGATCGTCCGCCAGCGGGTCCTTGCGCAGATATGCGCCGATGCGCAGATTTTCTGCAACAGTCAGGTTCTCGAACACGCGGCGGCCCTCCGGCACGAGCGTAACGCCGCTCGAAACGATCTGGTCGGTCGATTTTCCGACCAGATTCGCGTCGTTCAGGAGAATTTCACCCGATTTCGGCCTGACCAGTCCGGCGACTGCCTTCAGCGTGGTCGATTTGCCCGCGCCGTTCGAGCCGATGAGGGTGACGATCTTGCCCTCCTCGACCTTCAGGTCGATGCCCTTGACGGCCTCAATGCCGCCGTAGGAGACGACCAGATTCTTGATTTCCAGAATATTACGCATCCTCGTCCACCCCCAGATACGCGTCAATGACGCGCGGATCGTTTTGGATCTCCGCCGGAACGCCCGCCGCGATCTGCTTGCCGAAGTCGATGACATAGATGCGGTCGGAGATGTCCATGACAAGATTCATGTGATGCTCGATGAGGAAGATGGTCAGGCCGAACCGGTCGCGGATGCTGCGGATGAAAGCGGTCAGCTCAAGCGTCTCCTGCGGGTTCATGCCAGCCGCAGGCTCGTCGAGCAGCAGCAGCTTCGGACTGGTCGCCAGCGCGCGGGCAATTTCAAGCCTGCGCTGCTTGCCATACGGCAGAGCCGTCGCCAGCTCGTCCTTTACATCGTCAAGGCCGACGATTTTCAGCAGCTCCAGCGCCTTTTCGCGCTGCGCAGCCTCCTCCTTATGGTTGGCGCGGAACGTGGCGGAAAAAACATTGGACGTGCGGCGCACGTGCATGGCCGTCAGGACGTTTTCAAAAACGGTCATGGACTTGAACAGACGAATGTTCTGGAACGTGCGCGCGATGCCGCGCTTTGTGATCTTGTCGGGCGTGTAGGAGACGGTCGGCAGGGACAGATACCGCTCCGACTCCGCTCCCGCATAGCTCTTTTTCATCTTGCCGCGCGGATGGTTGCAGACGATGGGTTCGCCCATGAAGTCCACACGGCCATTGGTCGGCTCGTAAACGCCGGTGATGCAGTTGAAGGCCGTGGTCTTGCCGGCGCCGTTCGGGCCGATCAGAGCGACGATCTCGCCGGGATAGATATCCATGGACAGGTCGTTGACGGCGACGACGCCGCCAAACTGCATCGTGATATGCTCCACATGAAGGACGGGTGTGCTCATGCCTGTTTTCCTCCCTTCGCGGATTCTTTCCGCAGCCTGTCGGCAAGCCCGGCCAGCGAAAGCTCACGGGTGCCCATGATGCCCTTGCGGAAGAAGAGCACCACGATCATGATGATGACCGAGAACACGACCATCCGGAAGCCCGTGCGCAGCAGCGGGACCTTGAACGCGCCGATATACGTCTCGTTGTCCAAAAACCGCAGCCACCACTCCGAGCACGCGATGAACAGGAACGAGCCGATGCAGCTGCCGGAGATGGAGCCGATGCCGCCGATGACGACGATGAGCAAAATCTCATACGTCATGGCGGATTTGAATGTATTGGCCTGCACCGTGGTCTGATACATGGCCAGCAGCGCGCCGGATATCCCGGCAAAGAACGAGGAAATGGTAAACGCCATGCGTTTATGGTGGGCAAGGTTGATGCCCATGGCCTCGGCGGCGATCTCATCGTCGCGGATGGCCTTGAACGCGCGGCCATAGGTCGAGTTGATAAGCAGCACGACGACGGCGATGCAGATGCCGACGATCACGAACGGCATGAACGTATCCGTAAAATACGGGAAGCCGCGCAGGAGCTGCGAGCCGTTGGTGACAGGCGCGAACGCCTCCAGCTGGACAAGGGCGCGGATAATTTCGGCAAAGCCGAGCGTCGCGATGGCCAGATAGTCGCTCTTGAGCTTCAGAACAGGCAGGCCGATGAGATACGCCAGCACCGCCGCCAGCAGTCCCGCCAGCAGCAGCGAAATGAACACGCCGAGGACCGTGCCTGCCGTATTGCCGAGCGCACCTTGCAGCGTCTCGGTCAGGGAGAAGTTGAGCAGCGGGTCATAATACTGATACACGGTCGAGCGGATGCCGCTTGAAATGTTGATGGCGGCAAACGCATATGCGCCGACGAGCATGAAGCCCGCCTGTCCGAGCGAGAACAGGCCCGTAAAGCCGTTCAGAAGGTTCATGGACACAGCGACGAGGGAATAGATCGCGCCCTTGCGCAGGACGGTCGTGAGCATGATGGGCACGCCCGGAATGCGGTCGAGCAGGAACGCCAGCAGATAGACGAGCGCAAGGCCCGCAATGGTCAGGATCGTCTGTAAGGAGAGGCCCTTTTTCTTTTCCATATGCTCCACCTCAGACTTTCTCGGTCAGCTTCTCACCGAACAGGCCCGTCGGCTTGACGACGAGGATGACGATGAGCAACGCAAACGTGAACGCATCGGAGAACGCCGTCAGCTTCATGCCCTTGAGGAGGTTCTCGCAGATGCCGATGATGAACGCGCCGATGACCGCGCCGGGGATCGACCCGATGCCGCCAAAGACGGCGGCGACGAACGCCTTCAGGCCCGGCATGGCGCCGGAGGCCGGGGCGATGGTCGTATAATTCGAGAAATACAGGAACGAGGCCACGGCGGCCAGCGCGGAACCGATGATGAACGTAAAGGAAATGACGGAGTTGATCTTGATGCCCATCAGCTGCGCCGTCTCAAAATCCTTGGACGCGGCGCGCATGGCCATGCCGACCTTCGTGCGCTTGATGAGAACCACGAGCGCCACGACCAGCGCCAGCGTCAGGATCGGGGTAATGACGGTCACGCGCTTGGTGGACGCGCCGAGGATCGTGATGGTGTCGGAGATCCACGGCAGCTCGGGATACTGCTTCGGGACGCCGCCGGTGACGTAATACGCGAGGTTCTGCAGCAGATAGCTCACGCCGATGGCGGAGATCATGACGGACATACGCGGGGCCTGCCGCAGCGGCTTATACGCACAGCGCTCCACCGCGAAGCCGAGCGCGACCGTCAGAATCACGACGACGGGCAGCGCAAAATACAGCGGCATGGTCGCCGAAAGATAGACCATGATGAGACCGGCGACCATGAAGATATCGCCGTGTGCAAAGTTGATAAGGCGCAGAATGCCGTAGACCATCGTATAGCCGACGGCGATCAGCGCATATTGGCCGCCGGCCGAAATGCCCGACAGGACATAGGGCAGCCATTGCTTGAGAACACCCATGGGGAACCTCCTGATTTTTGTTTATCGCCATGTCCAAACCGCGAACCGCTCACCGAAATGAGCCGGCTTGGACGCGGCGATAAAAGAATGATTCCATCCGGCAGCGGGTTCGAACGCTGCCGGATGAAAATGCGTACCGGCCGGAGGGATTTCCTCCGGCCGGAAACCATTGTGGTCAGTATTGCGGGACAAATGCTCAGGCGGCAGTCTGAACCTTGTAGAACTGGAAGCCGCCGTCGATGGCCTGCTTGATGTAGGCGGTGCTCTTGACCGCGTCGCCGTTGGCATCGAAGCTCAGCGCGCCGGTAACGGCGTCGATGGACAGACCGGCCAGCGCGTCGCGGATGGCGGTGCCGTCGGTGGACTGGGCCTTTTCGATGGCCGCGACCGCAGCCATGTAGGCGTCATAGCCGAGCGCGGAGACTGCCGCGACAACGTCGTTGCCGCCGTTGTTGGTGAGGTTCTGGGCATTGCCGTTCAGCCACGCCTTATAGCCGGAGACGAATTCCTTGGCAAGACCGGACTCGTCGTTCTCGTCAAAGAATGTGGAGACGAAGACCTGCATATCGGTGCCGTTCTGCGCGTCGGAGATCGCGGAGTTCTCCCACGTGTCGCCGCCGAGGATGGGGAGGCTAACGCCGAGTGCAGAGGCCTGCTCGATGATCTGCGGGGCATAGGCGATGGCGGACGGCGCGAAGATGACGTCTGCGCCGCCGGAGACGGCGTTATTGAGGTACGCGGAGAAGTCCGCCGTGCCCTCGACAAACGTCTCATCGGCTACGATCTCGCCGCCGGCCTCTTCAAAGGCCTTTACAAAGTTCTTGGCCAGGCCGACGGTGTAGTCGTCGCCGAGCATCGACAGGACGTAGGCCTTCTTGGCGCCGAACTCTTCCATGGCGAACGAGGCCATGACGGAGCCCTGGAACGGATCGAGGAAGCAGACGCGGAAATAATAATCGTTGCCGGCGGTGACAGCCGCGTTCGTGCAGGAGCAGCCGATGGCCGGGATCTTGGCGTTTGCGAAGTAGGTACCGGCGGCGATGGAAACGCCGGAGCCATAGGAGCCGAGGACGACGGAGACCTTGTCGGCGACCAGCTGCTGGGCAGCGGAGACGGCCTTGTCGGTCGAGGACTGGTTGTCCTGAATGTCGAGCTCGATCTTGTATTCTTCGCCGTTGATGGTGACGGTCGGCTTGACGGAGTTGGCGTACTGGATGCCCAGAACCTCCTGCTTGCCGCCGGCGCCGTTGTCGCCGGACTGCGGCTCAAACACGCCGATCTTGATGACCTTGGAGCCGCCGCTGGACGCGCAGCCTGCGAACAGGCACATGACCATAACGGCAGCCAGAAGCAGAGCGATGATCTTTTTCATAGAATATTTCCTCCTTCTGTCCATGTACAATAGACAAGTGTTCATGAACTTATAGTCGCCATTATAGCGAAGTGAAGTGTAAAATGCAAGCCCTAATTGCTTGTTTTTTGAAAAAAATTCACGCTGCGCGGACAATTGTCTTCGTCGCTCTGCACAAAAACCGGCTGGACAGTGAGAAAAAGGAAAAACGCAGGGATCACTTGACAGCTCCGCTATAATAAAAGTGAAGTGAGCTTGAAGGGAATATTATCATGACAGATCTGAAAAAACGGCTTTTTGCCGGACTGCTGGCGCTGGTTCTGCTGTGCGCGCCGCTCTCCGGCTGCGCGGCGCGGGAGGCAGAGCGCTATGACGTGCTCGCGTCCACCGCACCGGTCCGCGCCATGACGGCGGCGCTGCTGGAGGGCACGGGGCTGAATTGCGGGCTGGTCGTGACGGAAAGCGTTTCGTGCCTGCACGACTATACGCTGAGCGTCGCGCAGATGGAAAAGAGCGGGCAGGCCGACGTAGTCGTTCTGAACGGCCTCGGGCTGGAGGAGTTTATGGAAGACGCGCTGCGTACGGCGAAGCGCACCATTACGGCATCAACCGGCGTTGACACCCTCCCCGGCGAGGACGGCGAGGACCCGCATATCTGGCTCGACCCCGCGAACTGTATTTTAATGTGCAAAAATATCGCCGCCGGGCTTGCGGAATTCTATCCGGACAAACAGCCCCTGATCGAGCAGAACCTGTCCGCCGTCACGGCGGAGTATGAGGCTGCACAGACCTATGGCGAAGAGACGCTGAAGGCCCTTTCCTGCCGGGAGCTTGTGACGTTCCACGACGGCTTTTCCTATTTCGCCCGCGCGTTCGGCCTTGAGGTTGCCGCCGCAATGGAAATTGAGGAGGGCAGCGAACCGTCCGCAAAGGAGATCGAGTCCGTCATCCGGCTGGTAGAGACTGAAGCCATCCCCGCCGTCTTCTGCGAGGAAAACGGCGAACGGCAGACGGCTGAGACTGTCGCGAGGCAGACTGGAGCCGGACTGTACGCGCTCACAATGGGCATGGACGGCGGCGAGGCAGGCTGCACGGACGCCATCTATCACAACATCGACACCATCCGGGAGGCGCTTTCATGATCCCACATCTGCACCCGCACGCAGGCGACTGTGAACACGCCTGCTGTCTGAAAATCGAGCATCTGTCCGTCCATATCGGCGGCGAGACGATCCTGGACAACATCGACCTGCATATGCACTGCGGCCAGATGGTCGCGCTGATCGGTCCGAACGGCGCGGGTAAGTCCACGCTCATCCGCGCCATTCTGGGCCAGCGGGAATATGAAGGGAAGATCACCTTCCACGAGGCCAGCGGCAAGGAGGCGAAGCTGCGCATCGGCTATGTGCCGCAAAGCCCGGCCTTTGACCGCGGCGACCCCGTGAGCGTGATGGACCTTTTCACCTGCTGCATCTTCAAGCGCCCTGCGTTCCTGCGCCCGACAAAAGCCATGCGGGAAAAGGTGCTGGCGTGCCTTGCGAACGTGCACGGCGAAGCGCTCATCGACAAGCGCATCGGCACGCTTTCGGGCGGCGAGCTGCAGCGCGTGCTGCTGGCGCTGGCGCTTGAGCCCATGCCGAATATTCTCATACTCGACGAGCCGCTCTCCGGCGTGGATGTCGAGGGCATGAGTCTGCTCATGGATATGCTCGACGAGATCCGCAAAAAATTTGACCTGTCGATCCTCATGACGACGCACGACTTTACCATGCTGGAGCAATACTGCGACCAGGTGGTGCTGTTACAGGGAAAGATCCTCCGGCGCGGGACGCCGCTGGATGTTTTGAACTCGGAGGAATTCGCGCAGGCATTCCACATGGGAGGAGGCACACAGGCATGAACGTCTGGTACGCGTTTTTGAACGCACTCGGCATCCGGATGTTTGAAATGGACTTCATGAAGAACGCGCTGCTGGCCGTTTTGCTGCTGGGGCCGCTGTTCGGCCTGCTGTCCACGATGATCGTGACGGGAAAAATGAGCTTTTTCTCCGATGCGCTGGGGCATTCCGGCTTTACGGGCATCGCCATCGGCGTGCTCTGCGGCGCGGTGCAGCCGATCTATTTCGCGGTCGGGCTGTCGGTTCTGTTCGCGCTGCTGTTTTCCTTCGTCCGCAGCCGGACGAGCCAGTCGGCGGACACCATCATCGGCGTCTTTTCCTCCACCGCCGTCGCGCTTGGCATTTTCATCGTGACGCTCGGCGGGCGGAGCTTTACGAAATTCAACCGGTATCTCATCGGCGATATCCTCTCCGTCTCTCCGCAGGAGATCGGCCTGCTGGCGCTGGTGCTGCTGGCGGTCGTGCTGCTGTGGGTGTTCGGGTCGAACCGTCTGGTGCTGACGGCGGTGCATCCGCAGCTGGCCTCCTCGCGCGGCGTGGCGACGAAGCGCAATGAAACGCTCTTTACCGTCGCCATCGCTATCGTCGTAACGCTGGCCATGAGCTGGGTGGGCCTGATGGTCATCAATTCCCTGCTCGTCCTGCCGGCGGCAGCCTCGCGCAATCTGGCGCGGAACCTGCGGCAGTACCATCTGCTGTCCGTCCTGTCCGCGCTTGTGTGCGGGCTTTTGGGCCTGTGCGCGGCATATTGGCTCGGCTGCTCGGCGGGTGCGACGATCGCGCTGCTGCTGGCGGTGTATTTCGCCGTGTCCTTCGCCCTGCGAAACCGGGCTGCCTAAGAAAGCGACAAAATTTTGCCGGGATCCCATGCGGATTCCGGCTTTTCTGCCACTTGTATGCAGGAAAAAAGTGTGATAAACTTTGATTGAAAATGGAAAGCTCGGCTCTGCATACCGGGCATATCTCCGTATAGAATAAAAGAGGATTTTTCATGAAGATCGCAGACATCCACGCACATATTTTCCCGGAAAAGCTGGCCGAAAAGGCATCGCATTCCATCGGCAGCTTCTACGGCGTTTCCATCGAGCGGGAGGCCGATATGCCGCGCCTGTGCGCGGAGGATAAGCTTGCGGGCATCACCCGCTGCGTCGTCTCCAACTCTGCAACGAATGCCAGTCAGGTCCAAAACGCCAACACATTTCTGGCCGAGGCCGTCCGCGGACACGACGGCTATCTCGCCTTCGGCACGATCTATCCCGGCATGGACGGATTTGAGGAGGAGCTTGACCGTATGCTGGAGCTCGGCCTGCGCGGGATCAAGATCCACCCGGATTTTCAGAAGCTCGCCATCGACGACGAACGCGGCATCGAAACCTATAAGGCCATCGCCCGGCGTGATCTTCCGGTGCTGTTCCATATGGGCGACGACCGGTATGATTTTTCCTCGCCCGAACGGCTGACGAATCTGTTGCGGCGGGTGCCGGAACTGCGGGCTGTGGCTGCACACTTCGGCGGCTGGCGCAGCTGGACGCGGTCGCTGGCGCAGCTGCAGCCGGAAAGCGTCCTGTACGACACATCCTCCACGCTCGGCATGATCGACCGGGAGCTTGTTCTGCGCTTCATTGACAAAATCGGCCCCGACCGGCTGATTTTCGGCACGGACTTCCCCATGTGGAGCCCGAAGGAGGAGCTGGAGCGGTTTCTTTCCCTCGGTCTGGACGAGGCCGAGCAGCAGAAGATCCTGTACGGAAATTTCATGAACCTGCTGCATTTAAAGGACGGGGCATAGACCGGCCGGCACGCAGCAGTTCGATCAGCTAAAAAACTTACAGCAGCCCCGGATACTGAAGTACCCGGGGCTGCTCACTCACTCTGCCGTATTTAAACCTTTGCCAGACGGTATGTGCTCTGCAGCATGAACAGGCTGTACAGGAGCATGACGGCGAAGACGGCGTAGGCCGGTGCATAGCCGCCCGCAAGGTCGGCGATCGCGCCGGGCAGGAAGGACAGCACAATGCCGCCGAGGCCGTAAGCCCCCTGAAACAGCCGGAGCGTCTTCTCATAGCGCTCCGGCGTGCTCAGATCGCCCGCCCAGATCGAAACGCCGACGGTAATGAGCGACCCGCCGAAGCCCAGAAAGACCGCAGAGGCCAGCATCAGCGCCTCACTTTTCAGCGGCGCCAGCACGCACAGCGTGCAGCCGAGGATAAAGCTGCCGAACAGCAGATAATTTGCCCGGTAGCTGCCCAGCTTGTCGCACAGCGCGCCGCAGACGCACTTGCCTGCCATCAGCGCCAGTCCGCACAGCGAGAACGCCGCCGCGGTGCGCATGGCGTCCATGCCCTCTGACATATAAAGCGTCATCAGATGGGTAAAGCCGGTCGCGCCGATGCCGCTGACCAGCAAAACGGCCAGCAGAAGCAGCGCCCAGCGCAGCCGGGACGGATGCAGGGCGTGCAGCGCACGCTCCTGCGTGCTCTCCGGGGCGGCCTTGCCCCATGGCTCAAGGCCGAGTGCGGCGGGGTCGCTGCGAATGAGGAAAAAGACGAGCACAGCCGCTGCCGCGCAGAACGCGGCTGTCCACAAAAACGCGCGGTCTACGCCGCCGGCCTCCGCAATGGCGGTGAACAGCGGGGAAAACACGACGGTCGCCAGTCCGGTTCCGGCAGAGCAGATCCCGATGGCCAGCCCGGAATGCGCCCGGAACCAGCGGCGCATCAGGATCGACGCCGGTACCATCGAGCCGAGCGCATAGCTGACGCCCGCGACGGCTCCGGCAAAATAATAGGCCGCGAGGCTCTTTGCTGCGGCAAACAGCAGGAAGCTGACGCAGGCCAGCATCGCCGCCAGCGCGCAGCCGGTGCGATAGCCGAGCCTCCGGTAATACCGGCCGATGGCGAACGTGCCGAGCAGATACGCCGCCGAGCGGATCGTCGTAATGAGCGAGGTCTGCGTGTTGGTAAAGCCGTTCTGGGCCAGGACGTACGGCTGCGCCGCCGAAAAGACGTTGAAGGCCAGTCCGCACGTCACAAACAGCATCAGCGTACAGCCCGCGCAGGACAGCATTGCCCTTCTGAGGTTTTTTTCCATTTCTCTTTCTCTCCCGTTAAAATAAGCGCGCCTTGCGGCGCGCTTATTCTGGTTTTTCAGTCTTCTTCCTTTGCCGTGCAGCGGATATGCAGCTCGTCGAGCTGCTTCTGGGTGACCTCGCTGGGTGCGCCCATCAGGATATCCTGCGCGTTCTTGTTCATCGGGAACGGAATGATCTCGCGGATGCAGTCCTCGCCTGCCAGCAGCATGACCATACGGTCGATGCCCGGGGCGATACCGGCATGGGGAGGTGCGCCGTAGCAGAAGGCGTTGTACATGGCGGGGAACTTCTTCTTTACATCATCCTCGCCGAGGCGGACGAGCTGGAAGGCCTTGATCATGATCTCGGGATCATGGTTCCGGACTGCGCCGGAGGACAGCTCGATGCCATTGCAGACGAGGTCATACTGCTGCGCCGTGATGGTCAGCGGGTCAATTTCGCCCCGGATGGCCTTGTCCAGCGTGGCTGCGCCGCCGCCCGGCATGGAGAACGGGTTGTGGCAGAATTCCAGTTCTCCGGACTCGTCGCCGATCTCGTACATCGGGAAGTCGACGATCCAGCAGAATTCGTAGCGCTCCTTGTCCATATGCCCCTCGACATTCGCGCCGAAGGTCTTGATGAGAACGCCGGTGAGCTTCGTAGCAGAAGCGCCCGCCGCAACAACGACCAGCGTGTTGGCGGTCAGGCCGAGACGCTCGATGAGCGCATCCTTGCAGCCCTGCACGAACTTCGCGACGCCGCCTGCAAGCTCGCCGTTCTCGTCCATCTTGAACCAGTAGCCCTTGACGCCCGCCTGCACCTCGCAGTCGGTCAGGAGCTTTTCGATCTGTTTCCGCGTCAGATGGCAGTTCGAGATGGGCACGGCCTTGACGGTCTGGCCCTTGAACGGCTCAAATTCAGACTCCGTGAACAGGTCGGAGATATTTTTGCACGTCAGATCGATGCGCAGATCCGGCTTGTCGGAGCCGTAGGTCTCCAGCGCGTCCTTGTACGCGATGCGGCGGAACGGTGCGCTGGACGCGATGTTATACTTGCCATATTTGGCGAAGATCGGCGGCAGCACGTCCTCAATGATGGCAAACACGTCGTCCTGCGCGGCAAAGGCCATTTCCATATCGAGCTGATAGAACTCGCCGGGGCTGCGGTCGCCGCGTGCGTCCTCGTCGCGGAAGCAGGGAGCGATCTGGAAATAGCGGTCAAAGCCGGAGGTCATGAGCAGCTGCTTGAACTGCTGCGGGGCCTGCGGCAGGGCGTAGAACTTGCCGGGATGCTTTCTGGCGGGAACAAGGTAGTCGCGCGCGCCCTCCGGGCTGGAGGCCGTGAGGATGGGGGTCGTGATCTCAAGGAAATCATGGTCCATCATAGCCTTGCGGATGGCGGCGATGACATTGCAGCGCAGGATGATGTTGCTCTTGACAGCGGGGTTGCGCAGGTCGAGATAGCGGTACTTCAGGCGCTGCGTCTCGTCGGCGTCGCGGCTGCGGTTGATCTCGAACGGCAGCTCGTTGTACTGGCAGCGGCCCAGCAGCTCGATCTTCTCCGGCACGACTTCAATGTCGCCGGTGGGCTGCTTGGGGTTCTTGCTTGCGCGCTCCCGCACGGTGCCGGTCACGGAGATGGTCGACTCCTTGTTGATGCCCTTGACGATGTTCATGATCTCTTCCGTCTCGACGACGATCTGCGTCGTGCCGTAGAAATCACGCAGGACGATAAAAGCAAAGTTATTGCCGACCACGCGGACATTTTCCATCCAGCCGACGAGCGTGACGCGCTCGCCCGCGTTTTCGATGCGAAGCTGGCCGCAGGTATGGGTTCTTGACTGCATCATAGTGGTTTCCTTCTTTCTTTATGGGAAAATTTTTTACTTTAAAATCGTGCCCTGGCCGCGAAGCTCGATATCGGCCAGAATGCGGGCAGCTGCGTCCTGCGCCGGGACGGTGACCTGGTCGCCGGTGCGCAGATCCTTCAGTGAGACGGTTCCGGCCGCGATCTCGTCCTCGCCGAGGAAGACGACATAGGGGATGTGCAGCTTGTCCGCGTACTGGATCTTGGCCTTGAATTTCTTCTGCTCAGCGTAGAGCTGGACGCGGATATTCTGCGCGCGAAGCTCGGTCGCAAGCCGGACGGCGGCCTCCAGATCGTCGGTCATGGGAACGATCATCACGTCAGCCGGGGCCATGACGCGCTCCTCGTTCAGCATTCTCTGCTCGTTCAGCACGTAGAACAGGCGCGTCAGACCGATAGAGATGCCGACGCCGGGCAGCGGACGGTCGGTATAGTATTCCGCGAGATTGTCATACCGGCCGCCGGAGCAGACCGAGCCGATCTCGGGATGGTCAAGAAGCGTTGTCTCGTAGACAGTGCCGGTGTAGTAATCCAGCCCGCGCGCGATGGTGAGGTCAACGGCGAAATTCTCCTCCGGCACGCCGAACGCGCCGAGCAGCTTCGTCACGGACGAAAGCTCGTCCAGGCCCTGATCGAAGACCTCGTTTCTGCCGCGGTACTGCTCCAGCGCGGACAGGACCTCGCCGTTCGTGCCGCGGATGGCGATGAAGGTCAGGATCTCATCGGCCTTTGCCTCCTCCACGCCGCACTCCTCGACCAGCAGGACGCGAACCTTATCGGAGCCGATCTTGTCGAGCTTGTCGACGGTGCGCATAATATCGCCGGACTGCTCGGACAGGCCAAGCATAGCGTAGAAGCCGTTCAAAATCTTGCGGTTATTCACGCGGATCTGGAACCGGCGCAGGCCGAGCGTCGAGAACGTCTTATAGATGATGGACGGGATCTCGGCCTCGTTCGTGATGGAGAGCTTGCCGTCGCCGATGATGTCGATGTCGGCCTGATAGAACTCGCGGAAGCGGCCGCGCTGCGCGCGTTCGCCGCGGTAGACCTTGCCGATCTGGTAGCGGCGGAAGGGGAAGGCCAGCTCGCCGTAGTGCAGCGCGACGTATTTTGCCAGCGGGACGGTCAGATCGAAGCGCAGCGCCAGATCGCTGTCGCCCTTCTGGAAGCGATAGATCTGCTTTTCCGTCTCGCCGCCGCCCTTGGCCAGCAGCACGTCGGCAGCTTCGATCGCGGGGGTATCCAGCGGCGTGAAGCCATAGAGGCTGTAGGTGTTCCGCAGAACCTCCATGATCGCCTCCATCTGCAGCTGCGGCTGCGGCAGCAGCTCCATAAACCCGGAGAGCGTATGCGGTTTGATTTGTGACATGGTTTTGTTCCTCTCTATGTGATGCGTTTTTGGTTTTGGATGGGATCATTGCGGTAAATCAGCTATGTGGTCAAAAAATTGCAGGGAAGTATGGATTTGCTGGAATCTTGTAGGGGCCGATGCCCACATTGGCCCGCTGGGCAGCTGCGAATTTGCCGAAGATTTCCGAAAAAACAGTCCATCCTGCCGGGGCGATGTGTACCGGCAAGCGGCAGACCCACATCCGTAACGCTCCTTCGTCGCGAACGGCTGTGACCGGCATCGCCCCCTACAACCGGTGCGTGCAAATTTGCTTTGCATATCCATAAAAATATACTCCCGTCCCGGCGTTTTGGGACGAGAGCATACCTGCTTCGTGGTGCCACCCAAATTCGGAAGCGGTTGGACACTTCCCTCTTGCGCAAGGGATGCGGGCTGCGCGGGCCCGGCGATTTCGGCGCGGTGCGCCTTATACGCTTGCTCGGCGGATGTCCTTCCCGGTGCTGCTGCAAGGGCCTTTCAGCGTCATGGCCCTCTCTCTGGGCAGGCAGAAAGCCGGTACTGCTTCCGCGTCGTCGCAAAAATCAAAATTATCGGATCGTTTTCTTGTTCTTCATCATCATGCGCCAATCCAGATCGCCGCGCTGCAATCCGAGGATCAGCATTTCTGCCGAGGCCAGATTTGTCGCGCACGGGACGTTGGACGAATCGCACAGGCGAAGCGTGCGCATGATGCGCTGATCCTCCCAGGGATCGGTGTCGTTGGGGTCGGAAAACATGATGACAAGGTCGATCTCGTTATACGCGATGCGCGCGTCGATCTGCTGGTGGCCACCCTGACTCTTGGACAGGAAGAGCGTCACGGGCAGGCCCGTTGCCTCGGACACCAGGCGTCCCGTCGCAGCCGTAGCCGACAGCGAGTGCTTGGACAGAATGCTTTTATACGCGGTGCAGAACTGCACCATGAGTTCCTTCTTTTTATCGTGTGCCATAAGGGTGATGTTCATACGCTCAGCTCCTTTATGTACGCATTATCGGGTAATTTTCATCAACGGAACGCGCTGTCCGCACAGCCGCTTTGCGATATGCAGGCAGGCCAGCGCCGCGCCGTGGTAGGTATATTGTACGAGCGGCTTTCCCTCTGCCGCAGCCAGCGTGACAGATGCATCGTCCGGTACCACGCCGAGCAGCGGCAGTCCCACGCCGTCCATCACATCGTCGACCGTCGAGCGCATACAGGCAAACAGCTTCGGGACAGTCCTGTTGACCACAAGCCGCGCCGGGATCTGCCGCTCCTGCAGCAGAAGCTCCGCTGTGTGCGCGGCATCCCGCTGCGACGCAGGGCCGGGCAGCGTGACGAGCATTGCCTCGTCCGCACAGCGCACCGCCATCCGGAACAGCCGTCCGACGCCTGCCGGCGCATCCAGCAGGATCCAGTCGAAGCCGTCCCGTGCCTGCGTGATGAGTCGTTCGAACGCTTCTGTGTCGACCGCCTCAGCGCTCTCGGTCACAGGGGCCGTGAGCATGGAGAGATTTCCGATCGTAGGGTGCTGTGACGCCTGCTGAAGGGAGTATTCCCCACGCATGACGGACGTAAACGGCAGAACCGCCATATCGGCCATGCCGAGCGCGATATCGAGGTTGCGCAGGCCGACGTCGAGATCGACGCACAGCACCCGCTGTCCCTCCATCGCCAGACACGACGCGACGCCCGCGCAGAGCGAGGTCTTGCCCGTGCCGCCCTTGCCGGAGATGACTGCCAAAACCTGTGCCAAGCCGTGTCCCTCCTGCGTGCTGATACTTATTGCATATTATAAACGACGCTGACCGGAAATTCAATGGGAAAAGTGCAGCCAAACGGTTTTTTCTTTCTGTTTGGCATGGAAACTGCCGGTTCTGCCTGCCGGTCTGCGTGCATATACTGTAATGGGGGCGAAGCATATGAAATACCGCAGTATGGAAAACCGGTTCTGCATGAGTCTGGTGGCGTTTGCCGTGATCGTGCGGCTGCTTCTGGCGACGGGCGTATCGGCGGCGCTGGATTCGGCAATCGGGCTTGCGCCGAAGCTCGAAGCGCCGGACGAGCCGGATGTATTTCTTCTGGAAATTCTCGAGCCGGAGACTGCACCGTCTGAGCCGCCTGTGCAGCCGGAGATCGCCGCTGCATCGGAAGCGCCCGCAGAGCAGGAGACGGAGGCGGAGCCAGTCGACCCGCCGCTTGTGTTTTCTGCGGACGAGGCGGACGCGATCGGCATCGTCGGCGCCTGCAGCTATCAGCCGGACAAGCAGGCGCTGCTGACCCGTCCGTCCGCACTGTCGCTTTCGGATGACGGCCCGGCAGTCCTGATCGTACATACACACTCCAGCGAGGCGTATACCATGGAGGCGGGCTTTGAATATCAGGAATCAGATGCGCTGCGGACGCTGGATGAGCAGTATTCCGTGATCCGCGTGGGCGATGAAATTGCGGATATTCTGACGGAGGCGGGCATTTCTGTCCTGCACGACACGCAGCCGAACGATTATCCGAATTACAACGGCGCCTACGAGCGTATGCGGCAGACCATCGAGGGCTATCTGGCAGAATATCCGTCCATTCAGATGGTGCTGGATATCCATCGCGACGCGGCTGAGGACGCAGACGGGAACCCGGTCGCGCTGACAGCGGAAGCAGACGGCGAAGCCTGTGCAGAGCTGATGCTCGTAGTCGGCACGGACGAGGGCGGCTTATCGCACCCGGACTGGCAGGAAAATCTCGCAAATGCGCTGAAAATCCAGACACTTCTGAACCGCTCGGCACCCGGCCTGTGCCGGAACCTCAATCTGCGCACCGAGCGCTTCAACCAGCACGAAACGCCGGGTTCCCTTCTTGTCGAGGTCGGCGCAAGTGGCAATACGCTGGCCGAAGCGCTGCGCTCCGCCCGCATTCTGGGACAGGCACTCGCGGTCTTTCTTCGCGGGCAGATGCACGATGACACGGACTGACGGACACCCCGGTATGGGCGTGCATTGCAAATACCCCCGGTATGCCAGACGCATACCAGGGGTATTGTACATATTGGGATCAACTCAATGGAAGAAGAGGAAGTAGCAGCCAAACGCAATGACGAACAGGATCAGGATCGCGACCGGCAGGATCACCAGCATGGCGGACAGGATCATCGCAAAAAGATCCTTTTTGCTGACGGCGTCCTTATCCTCCTCTGTCGGCTTTTTCAGCTCCGCCGCTTCGTTCCGCTCCTTCTGGTAGCGCATCGCGCGGTCTATTCTCTTCTGGAACAGCATCAGCTTACTCCTTCGCCTCAAGCTTGTGATGGCAGGCGACGAAGTGGTTCGGGCGAACCTCTTCCCACTCCGGAACGACCTGCGTGCAAATCTCCGTGCAGTATTTACAGCGCGTATGGAACTTGCAGCCCTTCGGCGGGTTCACCGGGCTGGGGATGTCGCCCTCAAGGATCGACAGCTCCTTCGCGCCGACGGTATCCGTGGTCGGGATGGCGTTCAGCAGCGCCTCGGTGTACGGATGGATGGGGTGATGGAAGATCTCGTCAGCCGCTGCCAGCTCGACCATGGTGCCGAGGTACATGACGCCGACGCGGTCGGAGATGTACTTGACGACAGACAGGTCGTGCGTGATGAACATGTAGGTCAGATTCTGCTGTTCCTTCAGATCGAGCAGCAGGTTGATGATCTGCGCCTGAATGGACACGTCCAGCGCGGAGACAGCCTCGTCGCAGACGACGAACTTCGGCTTCGTGGCGAGCGCGCGGGCGATGCCGATACGCTGCCGCTGGCCGCCGGAGAACTGGTGCGGGAAGCGGTGCAGGAAGTAGGGCGCAAGGCCACAGTCGTCCATGATCTTGAGGACCATTTCCTGCATACGGGCGTCCTTTTTCTTGATCATGTTGTGCGCCTGCATACCCTCGCTGATGATCTGGCCGACGCTCATGCGCGGGTTCAGCGAGGAATACGGGTCCTGGAAGATCAGCTGCATATCGCGGCGCAGGCGGCGCATTTCGTTGTACTCCAGTCGGGCAAGGTCGATGCCGTCGTCGCGGTAGGCCTCGTACTTCTGGAACTCAGGGTCGTTTGCATACGGGGCGCGCAGCGCCTCGATCTCCTTGCGGCCCGCGTCAAGCTGCGCACGCAGAGCGGCGATCTGGTCGTCGCACTGCTTCAGCTTTTCCTGCGCTTTCTGCAGCTGGCCGTCCTTGCCGGACTTGCCCGCTTCCTCGGCAGTCTTCTTCGCGTACTCCGCGTCGTCCACATCGACCTGCAGCTCCTGCCGCTTTTCCTCCATGCTGGACAGCTTGCGCGCAATGGCGTAATCCTTGGAATAGGCCGCGATGACGGGATCGAGATCATCGACCACGAGGAAGCCGCCGACGATCTTTGTGATATCCAGCAGCGCATCCTCTGCCAGCTTGCGGGCGGTATCGAGCTCGCCGTGCTTGGCGTACTGCTCCTTCTCGGAAAGCTTGGCGTAATCGGCCTCGAGCTTGTCGCGCTTCTGCTCCAGCTCGCGGAGCTTGGTGCGGCGGGCTTTGAGGTTTTTAACGGTATCGATGACATACTTCGGCGCCAGATCGTCAAGGGACCGGCCGTAGTACATGGTGCGGCCATAGGTCTGGTGATACAGCTGGAGGATGGTGCGGCCAAGCGTAGACTTGCCGCAGCCGGACTCGCCGACGAGGCCGAACGTCTCGCCCTCGTAGATATCCAGCGTGATGCCGTCGTTGGCCTTGACAAAGCGGCCGCCCTTCAGGGGGAAATACTGCTTCAGGTTGCTGATGCGAAGCAGAACCTTCTTGTCATTATTTTGCATATCTGTCCTCCTTCTTCGCGTAGAAGCAGCGAACCTGCTGGGTGTCGGAGACGTGGATCAGCTCCGGCTCCTCCTCCAGACAGCGCTCGGTCGCGTACTTGCAGCGCGGGGCGAACTTGCAGCCCTTGGGCAGATCCAGCGGGTGCGGGACCGCGCCGGGGATCGCTTCAAGCCGTTCGTCGCTGGGGGTATCCAGACGCGGGATGGAGAGCATCAGGCCCTCGGTATAGGGATGGGAATACTCGTTCTTGTGGAAGATCGTCCCGGCGGGTGCGTATTCGACGACCTGGCCGCAGTACATGACCGCGACATTGTCGGCCATCTGGTTGATAACGCCGAGATCGTGCGTGATGAACAGAACGGCGGTGCCGTTTTTCTCACGCAGCTCGTTCATGAGCTTCAGGATCTGCGCCTGAATGGTCACGTCGAGCGCCGTGGTCGGCTCGTCCGCGATCAGCAGCTTCGGACGGCAGGCCAGCGCCATGGCGATCATGACACGCTGCCGCATACCGCCGGAGAGCTGGTGCGGATACTGCTTGGCGACGACCTCGGGGTTCGGGATCTTGACGTCGGACAGCAGCTCGACCGCTTTCGCGGCAGCCTGCTTTTTGTTCATGCCCTGATGGATCATGAGCGGCTCGGAGATCTGACGGCTGACGGTGAAGACCGGGTTCAGGCTCGTCATCGGCTCCTGGAAGATCACGGAGATCTCGTTGCCGCGGATCTTGTACATTTCGTTCATCGACAGCTTGGTCAGATCCTGACCGTTGAAGAGGATCTCGCCGGAGTCAATATAGCCGTTGCCGTCGAGCAGACGGAGAATGCTCATGGCCGAGACGCTCTTGCCGGAACCGGATTCGCCGACGACGCCGAGCACCTTGCCCGCATCCAGCGAATAGCTGACGCCGTTGACCGCCTTGACCGTGCCGCGCTTGGTTGCGAAGAAAGTCTTCAGGTTTTTTAATTCAAGTAATGCCACAACAACCCCTCCTTATCGCTCAGCGGACTTGGGATCGACTGCATCGCGCAGCGCATCACCGACGAGGTTGATGCAGATCGTGCAGATGCCGAAGATCGCAGCCGGGAATACCCAGCGCCACCAGTACTGCTGGATGACGATGGAGTTGTTCGCGCCGGTGAGCATATTGCCCCAGGTCGGCGTGGGCGGCGCAATGCCGAAGCCCATGTAGGACAGCGAGGACTCGGTGAGCATGCAGGTTGCGAAACTCAGCGTCGCGTTGACCAGAATCAGGCTCATGACATTGGGGATGATGTGATGGAAGATGATCGACTTCTCGCGCACGCCGAGGGCCTGCGCAGCCGTGACATACTCCTGCTCGCGCTGTGAGAGGATCTGCGCGCGGATCAGATGGCAGATGCCCGGCCAGGACAGAACGCCAAGCACGACCATGATGAGGTACATACGCTGTTCGACCGAGATGCGCGTACCGATGATGGCGGAAAGAATCATCGCAAACGGAAGGAACGGCAGACCGCCGACGATCTCGGAGATACGCATGATGATGTTGTCGACCCAGCCGCCGAAATAACCGGCCAGACCGCCGAGGATGATGCCGATGATAAGCTGGATAATAACCGAGATGGCGCCGACGGTCATGGTGACCTTGCCGCCGTTGATGAGGCGGTTAAACACGTCGCGGCCCAGATCGTCCGTACCGCAGAGATAGCCCTTCAGGCCCCACGTCTCGACGTCGCCGTCGACCGTGACGGCATAGTTCTGATAGAAGCCCGCGAAGACCGTCACGATCTCCTTATCGTTGAAGGATGCCGGGACGGATGCCTGACCATGGGTGTTGTCGCCCCAGGAGATGACCTCGCCGTCGTCCATCAGCGCCGTGAAGTGGTAGCGGCCGCCGTAGAGCTCGACAGGCTTGCTCTCGAATTCGGGGACGATGTTTTCGCCGTTGGTGCAGGTGCCCCAGAAGACGACGGTGCCGTCTTCCTTGACCGCCGCAACCGCGTTGCTGGACGCCGCGATATCAACGACGCCGGAATCCAGCCCGTCGGGGATGCGGACAAGGGCGTTGTCCTTCTGGAAACCCGCGTAGACAGCTGCGCCGTCTTTGGTCAGGGCGATATACCCGCGAGCGGTCAGAGCGACTTTTTCGATGTTGCCCTGATATTCCTTTTTGACCTTGATATCGGCCTGATTGCCGTTGCCCCAGAGGAACAGCTCGCCAGATTCAGTGACAGCCGCGGAGAACTGGTTGCTGGCCTCGATCTGCTTGAAGCCGAGATTCTTGCCGTAGGCGGCAGCCATCTGGATCTTGTCGGGAAGCATATCCTGGCCGAGACGGCGGTTGCCCCAGACATAGATCGCGCCGTTTTCGTCAAGTGCGACGATATGGTCATAGCCTGCCGCAACGTTGACGATCTTTGCGTTCTGAACCTCCTCAGGGATGTTCTTCAGATCGATCGTTTCAGTGATTCTGGTATAGCCCCACGTATAGACCTTGCCGTCGGTGTCGACACCGACGCCATAGGTCGTGCCGGGAGAGATATCTGCGACCTTATGCTTCATACCGTCGGGAATGGACATCATGTTCATTCCGGGCGCGACGTTCAGCTGGGTGTTGTCCTGATAGGACAGGTCGAGCGTATAGAAATTCGGGCCGATCATGACCAGCAGGAAAATCAGAAGGAACACGATCAGACCGATCATGCCAAGCCGGTTATGCAGGAAATTCTTGAGGATCAGACGGCCGGGGCTTTGCAGCTGTTCTTCCGTCATGAAGTCGGTGACCTTGTTGCGGTTGCCGAACAGACGGGTAAAGAGGGTCGATTTTTTCTTTTTTTCCATGTTTCTTCTCCCCCTTTACTTATTGACGCGAACACGCGGGTCGACGATACCGTAGCTGAGGTCGGTGATCAGCTGGCCGACGAGCGCGATGAGCACATAGAACATCTGAATCGCCAGTGCAAGTTCAAAGTCGTTGTTCATCAGGCCCTGATAGTACAGCTGGCCCATACCGTTGAGCGCGAACATCTGCTCAATGATCAGAGAACCGGAGAAGATGCTGATGAACCAGCCGATGAGGACGGTAATGACCGGCAGCAGGGCGTTGCGCCATGCGTGGGAATAGACGACGACCTTTTCGCGCAGGCCCTTGGCACGGGCGGTGCGGATATAGTCCATGCTGAGCGCTTCGATCATGGCGGCGCGGACGTAGCGGGTCATGCCGCCGAGCGAACCGACCGTCATGACGAGCACCGGCAGCGTCATATAGTAGACCTTGTCGAGGAACGCACGGAAGCCGGTGAAGTTATTGCCCGGCGTCTGCATGCCGAAGACCGGCAGCAGCTTGAGCGTGACCGCGAACAGCCAGATAAACAGCAGCGCAATGATGTAGACTGGAATCGAGTAGCCCACAATGGACAGCACCTGCACGGCGTTGTCTGATTTGCTGCGCTTATGCACGGCACAGTAGATGCCAAGCGGAATCGTGATCGCCAGCGCGACAAGCGTTGAGAAAATGTTGATGTAGATCGTGTTGAGCATTCGGGCCGGCAGAACATTGGAAACATTTGTCTTGTAGATCTGGGAATAGCCGAAGTTGCCCTGCAGCATGCCGTTGAGTTCGCCGTCAACATCCGGCCAGAAGCCGAACCAGCGCAGATAGCGTACGATCAGCGGATCGTCCAGCCCCATTTCGGTGCGAAGCGCCTGGTAACGCGTTTCATACTCTGTCGGGGTCAGCGTTGTCTTGAGCGGTTCAAGCTGTGCCCGGGCTGGGTCAGTTGGGATCAGGTTGTAGATGGAATACATCAGAAGCGAAACAAGCAGGAACACGATCACCATGTAAACCAGTCGCTTGAGTACGTATTTGGTCATCCGCATACCCTCCTTTTTCTCGTATTTGCTTCAAAAAGAAGCGCGGGAGTCTCTATATCAAACCGTTTCGGTTGTTTTCGTGCTTAAATGCGGTACGTTAAATAAGAAAAGAATCGTTAAAGATACCGGAAGCGACGGGGCGGTGATTGGCCGCCCCGTCGCTGGGATAAATGGGGAAGTTCGGATTATTCTGCGCCCTCGATGGAAGCGTAGACAATCGCCTTCTGGAAGTCCCACAGGCTGGACTCATTGTAGTTCTTCAGCCAATCCGGGAAGAAGGTGTGGTACTCGTTGCAGTACAGCGGGATTTCCGGCAGCAGTTCGTTCCAGCGGACGATGAACTTCTGGAAGTAATCCAGGTAGGTCGCGTCGTCGCCAGGAGCAGGCTTGTAAACCATATCCATGGACAGGTCGTCGAGTTCCTTGTCGAAGATGTAGTTCTGGTTCCAGCCCTGCTTGACATAATCGGACTCGGGATCGGAAGCGTAGTTGTAGGCATAGTCATAGACATCGGCAAAACCGGTGGCCAGGTTGTACATACCGTAGGTCTTCACGCCATACTGATCGCCGACGGAGGTATCGCGGTACATCCAGTTCAGCAGTTCGGAGAAGGTCATGGTGACCTGCTCGATCTGCATACCGGCATCAGCAGTCTGCTTGCCGTTGGCAAGCATGGTGGCCAGCAGCGCGGAGACGGAGTTACCCTCGGAGGAAGACCACATGATGTGCAGAGGCATCAGGATGCGGCCGTCAGCCAGAGTAACGTTCAGAGCGTAGTCGCCGGCTTCTTCAGCAGTGACTTCCTTGTACCGCAGGCCGGTGCCGGAATACTCGTTGCCTTCGGCGTCCAGCGTCCAGCCGTCAGCCTCGAGGACTTCAACAGCCTTAGCCGGGTCATAGGAGTAGGTGTTGAGGTTGTCGTTGAAGAATTCTTCGGAATCCTGATACATCCACTGTGCGGTGGAGTACGGGCCATGAACGACAGAGCCGTAGCCGCCGCAGAATGTGTTTGCAAACTCTTCGCGGTCAAGCAGGTAAGCGATTGCCTGACGGACAGCAGCAAACTGCGTGGGGCCAAAGTCGCACTGGAACATCAGCTTGCCGTAGCCGTTACGGGTGTAATGGCAGTAGTTGAAGCCACCCGCGTCAACCAGATCGAGCGCAGCGTTGATCTTGTCGCCTTCGCCCAGCTGGGACAGGAAGTTGATTTCGCCCGTCTTGAAGGCGTCCATCATGGTGTCGTCTTCAGCCTTGACGATGACAACGGTCTGGATGGAAGGCTTCTGGCCCTCAAAGTTGCCGTTGTAGTTGGGGTTGATCTCAAGCGTAGCGGTCAGAGCGCCGGTGTCGAGGCTCTTGATCATGTACGGGCCAGCGACAACGCGGCCTTCGTAGACGTAGCGGGAAGCGTTGACGCCGTCGACAGTCAGTTCGCCGCCGTCGAGATACGCGCCGTTGCCGTCGTCCTTGACAGTGAGGCCCTCACCGCCGTACAGCGGCAGATACAGAGGCGCCAGAGATGCGTAGGTCATTGCGAAGTAGTAGTTGGCCTTCTCCGGGGTGATCTGGATGGAGTAGGTATAGGGATCGAGCAGGCGGACGCCGGCCAGCTCCTTGGTTTCGCCTGCCTGATATGCGGCAGCGCCAACAACGGATTCCGCAGAGATCTTGGCGCCCGCTTCTGTAGTGACAGGCGAGTAGGCAACCAGTGCATACGCAACATAGTCAGCTGCGGTGATGGGCTCGCCGTTGTTGTAGGTCAGGCCTTCGTTGATCTTGACAGTGAAGGTGATGGAGCCATCATCGTTGTGAACCTGGTCGATGGAAGCGGCGGTGGTAGCGTTCATGACCATCTGACCGAACTGATCGAAAATGACGGTGTCATAGTCGTTGATCAGGTCGCGGATCATCTTGTCGGTGGCATTGTTGGTCCACCATGCGTTGCCGAGGTCACCGGAAATTTCGGTGGTGCTGCCGTAGATGACCTTGTTCTCACGGGTCTCGACGGGAGTCGCATCTTCAGCCGGGGTGTTGTCTTCGGCGGGAGTGTTGGTGTCTTCAGCGGGGGTGTTGGTGTCGCTGGGAGTGGTCTCAGCGGGCTTTTCGGCGTTGTTTGCGCAGCCGGCGAACATGGCAGCAACCATGACGACGACGAGAAGCAGCGCGAAGAGCTTCTTCAGATTCTTTTTCATCTTAATCCTCCTGTTTTAATTTTATAATTTACTGTGTTTGATCCACAGAAAATTATCGCTGGTTTTGATATCCGTCCGCCGCGCACGGCCATCTGACCGCGTGACGAATACTATGAGATATCTGTAAGTTATTATAGCATATTCACCGTCCAGAATCAACTAAAATGATTTTTTTCCACCTGAAAAATCGTCTTTTCCCATGCATTTCCCGACAGCGCCCGGTTCGCCTCCCGCGCCGTATCTTTTTCCTGCGCGCGTTCCGATTTCGTCCAAAAACGGCGATCCTTCCGTGTCTTTTTTGAAATCAGCATTTTGCACAGTTTTTACCGCTTGCTTTTGTGCGTTCATCCAACCCTCCTCGCCAGTGCGCACAGAATTTCCTCTGCATTCTGTACAAAACAAAGCAGCAGAAAATCCGCCCGTCATTTTTTATTTGTGCGCCGCCCTAAAGCCCTGCATTTTTCCATGCGCAGGTGTAGCAAAAAGGCTCCCCTTTGCGCGCAAAGAGGAGCCTTAGGCGAATTCGTACTGCTTCGCAGATTTTGAATGCAAAGCTGATTTACCGCAGCCATTCAAAGACAGCCGCTGTCAAGCTCGATGTCCCGTAACAGGCAGCCCCTGACAGATCTGATCAGAACGCCCACGTTCCGTTCCGGAAGATAGCAGCCGTCTTTCCGTCCTCGCAGACCGCGTCGATGGAAAGATCTGCCGAGCCGATCATGAAATCCTCGTGGATCATGGAATCGTTCACGCCGAGCTTGCGGCATTCGTCCAGCGTCTTGTTCTGGAAGTCCTTGATGGTGTCCGCAAAGCCCATGCCGAGCGCCAGATGGCAGCAGGCGTTCTCATCGAACAGCGTGTTGTAGAACAGCAGGCCCGTCTGGTTGATGGGCGAATCGAACGGCACGAGCGCGCATTCGCCGAGATACCGGCTGCCCTCGTCCATTTCGATGAGCTTCGTCAGAAGCTCGTTGTTTTCCTCGGCGTGCCATTCGACGGCCTTGCCCTCATGGAAGCGGATCCAGAAGCCGCTTATCAGCTGGCCCTGATAGCTCAGCGGCTTCGTCGCGCAGACGATGCCCTCGGCCACGCCGCGCATCGGGGAGATGAAGCATTCCTCGGTGGGGATGTTGGGGTTGAAGAAAATGCCCTGCAGGCTCGTCTCGCCGCCGCCGCAGAACTGCGCCTCGGGGATCATGCCGACGGTGAAGTCGGTGCCGTTGGAGGATTTATAGCGCAGCTCGCGGATATGCAGCTTGTTGAGATATTCGCAGCGGTCGTGCAGATCCCGGTTGTGGTCTTCCCACGCCTTGATGGGATCGTCGGTCACGCGGGAAGTCTTCAGAATGGCCTCCCACAGCTTTTCCACGGCCTGCGACGCGCGCAGCTCCGGGAAGAGCTTCTTGGCCCACTTTTCACCCGGCACAGCGGCGATGCACCACTGATATTTGTTCTCGATCTGGTCGCGGTAGCCCTTGATGATGGGGTACTTGGCCTGCTGGGACTTTGCCATCTTCTCCTGGTTCACGCCGCGCAGGCCGTCGGGGTCCTCGCTGATGAGATAAATGCGGCAGGGAATGGTGTCGACATAGTGCTGCCAGCGGGCCTCTTCATAGTTGTCGAGCGTGGACAGAGTCTTGACGGAGCGGTAGCGCACGTGCAGCTTCGTAAGCGGCTGATAGCTCCAGTCGACAACGACCTTCTTCGCCTTCAGCTTATAGCACTCGTCGACCACCATCGCGACGAATTCCGGCTGGTCAAGCTCGGCCGTGATAAAGACCTCCTGTCCCTTCTGGACATTCGCTCCGGCCTTGGCGATCAGCTTTGCGTATTCCCGCAGGACTGTTTTTTTCATAAAAAAGCCTCCATTGCTTTATTTTTTCTATAGTTTAGCACAATTTCCCCGTATTGAAAAGGGCCGCGCGAAAATTCGCCCTTGCGGGCCTGCGCCGGGCGCGGTATACTGAAAGAAAACGACACATGGAGGGTTCTTTCATGCTTACCGAACAGCTTTTCGACTTTCTTGCCGCCAGCCCCAGCTGCTACCACGCCGTGCAGGCGCTCGCGGAGCGGCTGGAAAGAAACGGCTATGCGCAGCTGCGGGAGCAGGACGCATGGGCGCTGACGCCGGGCGGGAAATACTTCGTCACGCGCAATGGCTCGTCGCTCCTGTCCTTCCGCATCCCGCAGAGTGCGCCCGCAGGCTTCCTGATGGCCGCCGCGCATACCGACTCCCCCACCTTCAAGATCAAGCACAACCCGGAGAAAAAGTCCGGCCCGTATGTGCAGCTGTCGACGGAGAAATACGGCGGTATGCTCATGGGCACATGGTTCGACCGGCCGCTTTCCGTCGCAGGCCGCGTCGTGACGGCGAAGGACGGGAAGCTGGAAACGAAGCTGGTCGATGTAGACCGCGATCTGGCTGTGATCCCCTCTGTCGCCATCCACATGAACCGCGCCGCAAACGACGGCTTCAAGTTCATGGCAAACATTGACACACTCCCGCTCTATGGCATGCAGGAATCCTCCGGCAGCTTCCGCAGCGTCGTGGCCAAGGCTGCGGGCGTGCAGGAGGACGAGGTGCTCGGAGAAGACCTGAGCCTGTATGTGCGCACGCGCGGCACTTGCCTCGGCGCGAAAAACAAGTTTATTCTCGCCCCGCGGCTGGACGATCTCGGCTGCGTGTTTGGTCTGTTCGAGGGCTTTCTGGCCGCGAAGGCCTCTGGCAGCGTGCCGGTCTTCTGCGCGTTCGACAATGAGGAGGTCGGCAGCGAGACGAAGCAGGGCGCGGCGTCGAGCCTGCTTTCCGATACGCTCCGGCGCATCGCGCTTGCGCTGGGGCTGAATGAGGAAGGGTATCTGCGAATGCTTGCGCAGAGCTTCCTTGTCTCGGCGGACAACGCCCACGGCGTCCACCCGAACCATCCGGAATACGCCGACATGACCAACACGCCGCGTCTGAACGGCGGTGTCGTCATCAAGTTCAACGCCAACCAGCGCTACACGACCGACGGCGTCTCCTGCGCGCTGTTCACGGCAGTCTGCCGCGAGGCGGGCGCGCCCGTGCAGGTCTACGCGAACCGCTCCGATATGCCGGGCGGCTCGACCCTCGGCTCCATCGCCACAACGAAGGTCTCCGTTCCAAGCGTAGACATCGGCCTTGCACAGCTGGCCATGCACTCCTGCGTGGAAACGGCAGGCGCGGAGGATCTCGACGCGCTGGTTAAAGCCATGACGTGCTATTACGGCAAGACCTTGACACGAAGCGGGGAACAGATCACGTTCTGAGTACGCCTAAAGGCTCCCTCTCATACGGGTGTAGGGGCCGATGCCCACATCGGCCCGGCAGAATGTACCGCTTTTTACGGAAATCTGTGGCGAATTCGTAACTTCCCAGTGGGCCGATGTGGGCATCGGCCCCTACAGGGCACTGTGCAGATTTGCAGCTGCCCAGCGGGCGGAGCAGGGCCCCGCCTCTACCAACCGCATTTGATTTTTTGTTACTATATAATAGAAAAAAAGGAGGCAGATCCATCATGGGCATGATCCTGACGGACGAACAGCAGGCCATTCTGGACGGCACCAAGGGTGAAACCATGGCGAAGGTCATGAAAACGCTTGTCATGTTCGGCGAAGCATTCCACGCGGAGAAAATGGTTCCGGTCACGAGCCGGTACAACCATCTTGTCACATCCTTCGGCCTCGGCGTTCTGCAGCCGGTGTACGATCTCATGCAGCAGCTGATCGACGCGGGCGCCGTCTCCGGCCAGAAATTCTCGGCAGACCCCCGCCCGCTCGACCCCAATGTCCCGGCAAATCTCCTGCAGCAGCTCGTGTTCAAAAAATTCATGTACAACAAGCAGGACTTTTATGAGGGCCAGCTGGAAAAGCTGGGGCTTCTGAACAAGGACGCGTTCACCTGCACCTGCTATATGTCCGAGGTCGGAAACAAGCCTGAACAGGGCGAGGTGCTCTCGTGGTCGGAATCCTCCGCCGTCGTGTACGCGAACTCCGTGCTCGGCGCGCGCTGCAACCGCAACTCTGGCATCATGGACATCATGGGCTCCATTGTGGGCTATGTACCGTATTTCGGACTGCTGACCGACGAGGGCCGCAAAGCGACCTGGATCGTGAAGATCGAGACAAGCAAAAAGCCCGAGGCACAGCTGCTTGGCTCGGCCATCGGCATGAAGGTCATGGAGGATGTGCCGTATGTGGTCGGCCTCGACAAATGGCTCGGCACGGAGCTGGACGACGCGGCCTGCACCTATCTCAAGGACTTCGGCGCGGCCACCGCATCCAACGGCGCAGTGGGCCTTTATCACATTGCGAACCTCACGCCCGAGGCGAAGGCGCAGGGCGAAGCGCTGATCGCCGAAGGCGCGAGGGTCTATGTGATCGACGACGCGGAGCTTCAGCGCGTCAAGGACAGCTATCCCGTCGTCTGGAAGAACAGGGACGCGAAGCCGAAGCTCTGCTTCATGGGCTGCCCGCATATGTCGCTTGAGCAGCTGAAGACATGGACCGACCGCGTGGAGCAGGCGCTTGCAGAGGCAGGCCGCAGCAAGGTCTGCATCCCGACGGTCTTTACCGCCGCGCCTGCCGTTTTGAAGGAGTTTGAGAAAACGCCGTATGCCGCCCGGCTCAAAAAGACCGGCGTGATCACATCCTATATCTGTCCGCTCATGTACATGAACAATCCGCTCTGCGGCAAGATGCCGGTCATCACCTCCTCCAACAAGCTGCGCACATATACGACCGCGCGCTATTACACCGATGATGAGATCCTTGTCCAGATCACGAAAGGAGGCGCACGCGCATGAAGACCTTCCAGGGCCGCGTCGTTACGCCCGGCTGCGCGCAGGCAGAGGCGCTTGTGACGCACGGCGGGCTGAATACGCTCGCTTCGTTCCAGAAATCGCTCCAATTCGGCGATAAGACCGCCAAATGCGGTGACCAGAATAACCCTGATCTCTACGGCAAGCCCATGGCGGGCAAGGCGCTCTGCCTGCCGCAGACCATCGGCTCGACCACGGGCGGACTGGTGCTCTACTGCGCCTGCGCCATGGACCGGCAGCCGGCGTGTATGCTGTTTGCCAACCCCATCGATTCTCTGGCAGCCGCCGGCGCGATCCTCGCCGACGTGTGGCTCCAGCCGGGCAAAATGCCGGTCGTCGACTCGCTGGGCGAGGAATTCCTGTCCTATGTCAAGGACGGCATGACCGTCACCATCGGCCCGAACGGCACTGTAACCGTTGAATAAACGCACCGAACGCCGTCCCCGGCGGGGAAGCCTTGGGCGCTCCCGCGCCGGTGCATCAATCAAGTCTTCACGAAAAAGAGGTCCCGCTGTGCGGGGCCTCTTTTCCTGGTTCTCAATCGATCTTACCGGTTCGGGACGATCACGGCCAGGAAGCGCGTGACGGAACCGGTGTGGTTGCGGATGGAATGGGTGTGGCCGTCGGCACAGAACTCCGCGTCGCCGACGTGCAGCTCGCGGCTCTCGCCGTCCTCGGTGACGGTCGCCGCGCCCTCAAGGATGTAATACGCCTCGCCGTTCGTCTCATGCGGATGGACGCCGACGGATTCGCCGGGCCGGAGCGTGATGACAGCCATCATCTCCGCGCGGTTTCCAAGCTGCTCGGCAGAGAACAGATAGCGGAAGCTGGGGCTGCCGTCGCCGCCGCGGATGTTGTGCTTGACCGCGGTCTGCATTTCGTCCTTCATCTGAAACATGACAAATTCCTCCTGTTACTTGTGATATTTGCTGCCCGCCTGAATGGCCTCGGCGCGGTAAAGCTGCTCAAGGGCCATAACGCGGGCCAGATGGTGCGGAAAGGTCATTTTGCTCATGGAAAGCTGCAGATCGGCAAGCTTTTTCAGTTCCGGCGCGATGCCGAACGACGAGCCGATCAGAAAGCAGGCGCTGGACCGCCCGCCGCTTTTCGCCTGCCGCAGCGTATCGGCCAGCTGCTCAGAGGACAGCAGCTTCCCCTCCGGCGTCAGGACGCAGAAAAAGCAGCCCTTCGGGAGCTTCGCGCGGATAAGCTCCGCTTCTTTTTGCAGACCCTGCGCGATCTGCGTGTCGTTCGGGTCCTCCGGCAGACGGCACTCCGGCAGCTCGATGAGCTGGAAATCGCAATAGGCCCGCAGGCGCTTGGCGTATTCCGCCGCGGCCTCGGTATAGAAGCGCTCCTTCAGCTTTCCCATACAGATGAGCGTGATGGAAAACATAAAAACCTCCGCAAATCCAAAAAGCCTGTCCGCGTCGGACAGGCTTCTGGATGAAAAACTTAGTCTGCTACGTAGGGCAGCAGGGCGATCTGACGGGCGCGCTTGATGGCGACTGTCAGCTGACGCTGATGAGCGGCGCAGGTACCGGTTGTACGGCGGGGCAGGATCTTGCCGCGCTCGGACAGGTAACGGCGGAGCTTGACAGTGTCTTTGAAATCGATGTGCGTCACCTTATCAACGCAGAAGGAGCAAACCTTCTTGCGCTTACGAGGATGAACACGATCATTAGCCATTGCCATAGTGAATCCTCCTATCTTTGGTCTTGTGGAAAAATGTTAGAACGGGAGATCGGGATCGTCGTCGGAGAGCATGGAGAAATCAGACGGAGCGGCAGACACGTTCTGCGGCGCCTGATACGCCGGCTGCTGCTGCGGAACCTGATTGAAGCTCTGCGCGTAGCCCTGCGACTGGTTGAACGAGCCGCCGTCGGCATTGTCGCGCTTGCTGTCGCCGAAGTAGACGTTGTCGGCAACGACCTCCGCCGAGCGGCGCTTGTTGCCTTCCTTGTCCTGCCAGTTGCGGATCTGCAGCCGGCCCGTCACGACAGCCATACGGCCCTTGGCAAAATACTTGCTGACGAACTCAGCGGTATTGCGCCATGCGACGATATCCACGAAATCTGTTTCCTTCTCCGCGCCCTGTGCCGCGTAATCGCGGTCGACGGCGAGGGTAAAGGATGCGACCGCGACGCCGCTGCCGGTCCGGCGCAGCTCAGGGTCGCGAGTCAGTCGGCCCATGAGAACGATGTGGTTCAGCACGTGAGCGCCTCCTTACTCTTCAACAGCGACGATGATGGAACGCAGAATGCCGTCGGTGATCTTGAAGACACGATCAAGCTCAGCCGGCATTTCGGGCGTTACTTCGCAGGTCATGTAGACGTAGTAGCCCTCAACCAGGTCGTTGATCGGGTACGCAAGACGGCGCTTGCCCCACTCGTCAACACTGGTCAGAGTGCCGTGAGCCTCCACGATACCCTTGAATTTTTCCACGAGAGCCGCGATACCCTCTTCACCCTGCGCGGGGTCGATGATATAGAGGACCTCATACTTTGCGGAAAGTTTTGCCATGATGTTGCACCTCCTTCTGGACTTATGGCCGCAGGTCCCGCCTGCGGCAAGGATCGTCTGCGCTTCGCAGACCGATTTATTATAGCTGGAAGGACCGGAAAAGTCAACCGGGAATCTGGAAAAAATGCAGAAAACGCGAAAAAACAGGGCAGCGCTTCGGCTGCCCTGTCTGGCTGCATTATTTTGCGGTCTTGTCCTTGAGGGCCTTGCCGGCCTTGAAGACGGGGATGGTGGTCGCCGGGATCTCGATGGCTTCCTTCGTCTTGGGGTTGCGGCCCATGCGCGCCTCGCGCTTCTTCGTCTCGAAGCCGCCGAAGCCGACGAGCTGAACCTTATCGCCCTGGCTCAGAGCCTCTGCGATGGTGTCGAACGTGGTGGTGACAGCCTTCTCGGCGTCCTTCTTGGACATGCCGCACTTCTTTGCGACTTCCGCGATCAATTCGGTCTTATTCATGTGTAGATCCTCTTTTCCTAAAGTATGAATTTATTGTTCACCGCCCGTTACGTTTTTGCGCGTCCCAACTGGCAAGCAGCTCCTCGCGGGACAGCTCCTCCAGAGTGCGTCCCGAAGCAAGTATGCTCTGCTCCATAGCGGTAAATCGTTTGATAAATTTCTCACAGGCGCTGTGCAGCGCCTGCTCGGGGTCCTTGTCCAGCGTGGAGGCGACGCGGACGGCGGCAAAGAGCAGATCGCCCAGCTCCTCATCGATGTTCGTATCGTCCTGCACGGCCTCGCGCAGCTCCTGCGCTTCCTCTGCTAGTTTGTCCAGCGCCCGTCCGGCGGATTTCCAGCAAAAGCCGGTTTTCGCAGCTTTTTTCTGAATTTTCTCCGCCCGCCATGTCGCCGGGAGCGATCTGGCGACGCCCTGCATGGCCTCGCCGGTCGTTTTCTGGCCCTTTTCCTGCTGTTTCAGCTCGTCCCAGCTGGCGTTTTCGCCGCCGAACAGGAACGGGTGACGGAAGATGAGCTTTCTGCATTCCGCGTCGGCAATGTCGTCGATGGTCATGCGGCCGCGGTCGGCCTCGATATCCGCGTGGAACAGCACCTGCAGCAGCACGTCGCCCAGCTCCTCGCGGAGCATGGCCGCGTCGTCGCAGTCGAGCGCCTCGCAGGCCTCGTAGGCCTCCTCAAGAAAATTCCGGCGGATGGACAGGTGCGTCTGCGCCGCGTCCCACGGGCAGCCGCCCGGCGCGCGCAGCGCGTGTACCAGCCGGATCAGGTCGTCCAGCGCATAGCGCGGTTTGCTAGTAAAATTTATCATACTTTCGTCTCTTTCGCAAGTGGGAGGTTCATGTTTTTTGTTTGATATGCAGGATTTTTGCAATTTTTTCGCCCTTCGGCAGCAGCATACAGTCCTCGTACGTGATGCACCGCAGAACCACGACGAAAATCACGTACACAACGACCGCCGCGATCAGCGCGCCGAGGCAGACGACGGTATTCGAATCCGTGAAGCTCCGCAGCAGCGCAGCGGCAAAGAACGTCGCCGCGCCCATGATCCCGGCGGCCGCCGCCGGGCGGATCACATTGCGGAAAATAGCCGGGCGCGTCGTGACGGACCGGCGCATGGCAATGAGGTCGAGCACGGTGATGGTCACATAGCAGACGATGGTGCCGATGGCCGCGCCGATGATATTGAGGGACGGAATCGCCACAAGGATATAGTTGACGACGACCTTCACAACACCGCCGATGAGCATATTGACGACCGGCGTCGTCACGTCGCCGTGCGCCTGCATGATGGCATTGAACAGCAGGACCGTACTGTTGAAGATCACGGCAATGCCGAGATAGGCCAGAATCGGCGCTGCGGTCGCGACGCTCTCGGGGCCGTAGTTGCGCGCAAGCAGACGGATGATCGGCTCCGACAGCACGGCCAGCCCCACCGCGCACGGCATGGCAATGAGGCTCATGGTGCGCACGGCGGATTCCTCCGTGTGCCGCGCGCCCGCTGTGTTGCCTTTGGTCAGCGCAGCCGTCACGGTCGGGATGATCGAGATCGTGATGGGCGTAATGAGCGAGCACGGCAGATTGAAGATCGTCTGGCAGAAATTATAGATGCCCTTGGCCGTATCCGCCGCATCGGACGACCACGCAAGCGCGCCGGTGAGCCGGCGCATATAGATCATCGTGTCGAACAGATTGATGATCTGCAGGCCCGCCGAGCCGAGCGTGATGGGGATGGCAATGACGAGCAGCTCCTTCATGGTCTGGCGGGTGGACTTGGCCTCTCCCCCGCCCTGCCGCAGGATCTGGTTGGACTTGCCGAACTGAATGCGCAGATACACGACCGCCACGATGCAGCCCGCCGTCACGCCGAAGATGCCGCCCGCAGCCGCATAGATGAGACTGCCGGTCTTCTTGAGCATCAGATACGCGCCGCCGAGGCCGAAGACCACGCGGATCATGGCCTCATAGACCTGACTGACGGAGGTCGGGGTCATGTTGCTCTGGCCCTGGAAGAAGCCCCGGTGGGCCGAGACGATACAGATGAGCAGCACGCACGGTGACAGCGCCGCGATGGCCGCCCACGAATTTTCATTCGTCGTGACCATGACGGACAGCGGCTTGCAGAACACGAGCATCACGAGCGTTCCGATCACGCCGATGGTCAGGAAGACCTTCATGGAGACGGAGTAGATCTTGCGGATCTGCGCGTAATTCTCCAGCGCCTGCGCCTGCGAGATCATCCGGCTGACGGCGACAGGCAGGCCCGTCGTGGAGATCATCAGCAGGACGTTGTACACGTCATAGGCCGTGTTGAAGTAGCCGAAGCCCCGCTCCTGCAGAATGTTTTGCAGAGGGACCTTATAGATGAAGCCGAGCAGCTTGACAATGATGGTCGCGGCGGTCAAGACCGCCACGCCCTGCAAAAAACTCTGCTTTCTGGATGCCTTTTCGCCGCTCATGCCTGCGCCTCCGGTTCATCAGAGAAGACTCTGGGGATCGCGTAGTCGTGCAGCTCCTTCAGCGCGCCCGCGATATCCAGCGTGGGATACTTGCCGTCCGCGTACAGGATTTTGCCGCGCACCATCGTCAGCGCAACGTCGTGGCCGGAGGCCGCGTAGACCAGATGGGACAGTACATTGTGGCACGGGATCAGATGCGGCTGGTTGAAGTCCAGCAGAATGAGGTCGGCGTCCATGCCAAGCTCGATGATGCCGCACTCAGCGCTTCTGCCCTGCGCTCTCGCGCCGCAGACTGTCGCCATCATCAGAGCCGCCTCCGCCGGAAGCGCCTTCGGGTCGCCGGTCTTGCCCTTGGCCATGAGCGCAGCGGCCTTGATCTCCTCAAACAGATCGAGATTATTGTTGGATGCAACGGAGTCGGTGCCGAGGCAGACATTCATCCCAGCCTTCACCATGCCGAGCACGTCTGCGCAGCCGGAGGCCAGCTTCAGATTGCTGACCGGGCAGTGTGCCGCGGATACATGGCGCTTGGCCAGCAGCTGCATATCCTCCTGCGTCACATGGACGCAGTGCGCCGCGACCACGGGCACGTCGAACACATGGTGGCAGTCGAGCACCTGCGCGGGCGTCAGGCCGTATTTTTCCACGCACGCATCGTGCTCCTTTTTTGTCTCGGACAGGTGCACCTGCAGCTGCAGGCCGTTGTTGACGGCGTACTCCGCCAGCGCGTCCCAGAGCTGATATGTCGAGGTATACTCGGCATGGATGGAGGCTTCAATTTTAATGCGGCCATTGTCATAGTTGTGCCACTTGTCCTTGAGTGCAACAAGCTCCTGGCAGGCCGGGAAGGTATCGAAGCAGAAATCATCCCCAAGGAACATGGACGTGCCGCGGGAGATATTGGCCTTGATGCCGGATTCGGCTACAGCCTGGCAGATCTCATCGCAGAAATAGTACATATCCGACACGCTCGTCGTGCCGAAGCGCAGCGCCTCGGCAAGGGCAAGCGTTGTCGCCGCCTTGACGGCGCGGCCGTCGAGCCTGTCCTCGCGCGGGAAAATATAGTGCTGGAGCCAGTCCTGCAAATTCAGATCATCGGCATAGCCGCGCAGCAGGTACATGGGCAAATGCGTGTGGCAGTTGATGAGGCCCGGCATCAAGACCATGCCGGTCGCGTCAATGATCTTCTTCGGCTTCTCCTCGGGCGGCTTTTTCGCCATATAGGCGATCTTGCCGTCGGTGACGCCGACAAACGCATCCTGCCAGAGCGTCATCTGCTCGTTCATCGTAACGACGTTGACATGAGAAAACAAGGTGTCCATGGAAGCCCTCCTTATGGGTTCTGTTCACGCAGCCCGCGCAGGATCGAGAAAATCTCGTCCTTCTGCTGCAGGATCGTGTCGATGCGGGAGATATAGTCCTGCGGAATTTTCGGATTGTGGTAGCGGGCAAGCTTTTCCTCCGGGAGATTGATCTTGTTCATCCCGCCGCCGCCGAGAGAGAGGATGGTATGCAGTTCCTCCATCATATATATGTTGTAAAGTCCGGTATAGCCCGGCCTGCACCAGCCGGTGTTTTCAAAGCTGCCGGACATATATTTCTGCCGGTAAAGATAATACGGCTCATAGCCGCTCTGCCGCAGCGCATCCTCCGCGCCCGCGAGCATGGCGGCGACCGCCTCCTGCGGCGGAAGCTCCATGCGCGAGCCGAACAGCGCCGCGCCCTTTTTCAGAGCCAGCGTGTGCACTGTAATATTGCTGGGGTTTAAATCCAGCACCTGCCGGATGGAATCGGCAAAGCTTGCCGCATCGTCTGCCGGAAGTCCTGCGATCAGATCCATGTTGATATCGTCAAACCCGGCCTGCACCGCCTGCTCATACGCCTCGACGGTCTGCCGCGCCGTGTGCCTGCGGCCCACGGCCTCCAGAACCTTATCGGACATGGTCTGCGGATTGATAGAAATGCGCGTCGCGCCGCCGTCCTTGATGACGCGGAGCTTTTGGGGATCCAGCGTGTCCGGCCTTCCGCCCTCGACGGTAAATTCCAAGCAGCGGGACAGATCAAAATTCCGGTTGATCGCGTCCAGCAGCCGCGCCATCTGTGTGCTCGAAAGCGTCGTCGGCGTGCCGCCGCCCATGTAGAGCGTGCGGATGTGGAAGCCCGAATTTTTTAACAGTGCGCCGGTATGCGCGATCTCGCGCAGCAGCGCGTCCAGATACGCAGGCAAAAACTCCCCGAAGCGCTCGATGGACTGGCTCACAAACGAGCAGTACGCACAGCGCGTCGGGCAGAACGGAATCCCAATATACACGGAAAGATCGTCCGCGTCAAGCAGTTTTGCTGCTTCGACCGTATGCCGGGAGGCGTCAACGCAGAGCCTCGCCCGCTCCGGCGAGACAAAATAGACCTCGCGCAGAAGCTTTTCCGCGTCCTTTTCGCTGCCGCCCGCCATCAGGCATTTCGTCGACAGTTTTGTCGGCCTGACGCCGGAGAGCGCGCCCCAAGGCGGCGCAGCCGGAAGCACCTGCAAAGCAGCCAGATAATAGCTGCGCTGTAAAATGCGCCGCGTTGCACGCACATCGGCCCTGTCCAGCAGCACACGGTTTACGGCAAAGCCGGTCTTCCCCTGATACGTGACCTTCGCCGTGGCCGTCAGATAGCGCTTCCCCCGCGAGAGGGACGAGACGGTCCCGTCGCCGGCAAACGGCTCGGTGCAGAACTCGCTCGGCTCCTGCGCAAACAACTGCAGCTGCAGCTGCTCCACCGGGTAACGCTCGGCGTGGTTTTTCAGATACAGCTTCATTCGATCCCATGCCCCCGCAGATACGGATTGGTGCGCAGCTCCTCTTCGATGGTGCTGGACGGCCCGTGGCCGGGCAGCACACGCGTCTCAGGCGGCAGTTTGGACAGCCGCTTCAAGGACGCGGCCATGTCCCGGCTGCTTCCGCCGAGGAAGTCTGTCCGGCCATAGGAGCCTGCGAAGAGCGTATCGCCGGAAAAGAGCACGGTTTCGCACAGCAGGCACACGGAGCCCGGCGTATGGCCTGGCGTAGAGAGCACCTGAAAGGTCAGACCGCCTGCCGCGACGGTATCGCCGTCCTGATACGTATCCGTATAGGTCAGCAGATCGTGGCACATATGGCTGGGGTCGTCCTTGTCAGCCTCGCCGATATACACGCGGGCGTTCGTCGCCGCGCGCAGATTTTTAAGCGCGCCGATATGGTCAAAGTGCGCATGGGTCAGCAAAATCGCCTCGAGCGTCAGCCCCTGCTCCTCCAGCGCGGCCAGCAGCCGTTTGGAGTTCGCGGCGGGGTCGATGATCACGGCGCGGCTGCTTTCGTCCGCCCGGACAAGATAGCAATTGGTGGCCAGCGGCCCCAGCGTAAGCGTCTGAATGTTCATAGCGTCTCCTTATTTCAGATCGTCCGTATCGACGATCAGCGTCACAGGCCCGTCGTTTTCCGACACGACCTGCATATAGGCTCCGAATTCGCCGTGCTGCGGCGGGAAGCCGAGGCGTTCGCACTCGGCAAGGAACTGCTCATAAAGCGGAATCGCCAGATCGGGCTTGGCCGCGCCGATAAAGCTCGGCCTGCGGCCATGGCTCACGTCGCCGTAGAGCGTAAACTGGCTCACGACAAGAACGCTTCCGCCAACGTCGGCGAGCGAGCGGTTCATTTTATCGTTTTCATCGCGGAACACCCGCAGCCCCAGCACCTTTTCGGCCAGCTTCCGGCAAAGCGCAGGCGTATCGTCCGGCCCAACGCCAAGCAAAATCAAAAAGCCTCTTCCGATTTTTCCGTGAACAGCGCCGTCAATGGAAACACTGGCGGAATTCACGCGGGTAACGACTGCTTTCATAGTGAGATCCTTTCGTTTTATAGGGGTGTCCTGCAAATTTGCAGGCTGGGTATGTCTCCGACGGCCCATTCTTTTCCGTCTTGCCGGAAAAGAATGGAGAGAAAAGGGGCGCTTGGTTACGTTTGGTGCATTCTGCGGGTGCTGCTCAGGCAGGAACCTATTATTTAGTCTCTGCGAACACACATAGTCACCCTACGAGAGTTTTGGTGCGCGCCGCCTGTTACGGTACAACAGATTTGCAAGCAGGTTCCTTTGAATGGCTGCGGTAAATCAGCTTTGCGTTTGAAATTTGCGAGGCAGTACGGATTCGCCGAGAATTTGTAGGGGCCGATGCCGGTCACAGCCGTTCGCGACGAAGGAGCATTACAGATGTGGGTCTGCCGCTTGCCGGTACACATCGCCCCGCCGGTAAGTCGCAAATTCGCCGTAGATTTCCGTGAAAAATCGGGGCATTCTGCCGGGTCGATGTGGGCATCGACCCCTACAGTCAAATAGGAAAATGCTTGCGGATTTTCCGGAAAGCTGCCGTCCTTACTCTGTTCCTCTCTCGACATTATGCACGCCCGAGATGCCGCGCAGTCTTGTGCGGACGTTTTCAAGCTCTGTGAGGTTGTGGACGCCGAAGCGCAGGCAGACGATGGCGGTGCCGCCGCCGACGGAGCGTGCACTCATTTCGCTTGTGCGCAGACGCAAAGACGTGAGAATTGTTGCAACATCCAGCATCAATCCGTCGCGGTCGTCGGCCTCGATCTCCAACGACGTGGAGAACATCACGTCCGGGGCCTCCGCCCATGTGACCTTGACCCAGCGGCCCTTCTGCGCGGGGTCGAGCGCGGCTCTGGCGTTCGGGCAGTCCTTCCGGTGGACGGACACACCGTAGCCCTTGGTGATAAAGCCGATGATCTCGTCGCCGGGAACCGGCGTGCAGCAGCGGCTGAATTTGATCATGCACGAGCCGATGTCCTCGACAATAACGCCGGAGGAATTGACGGCGGGCGCATTCTGCCGCGCAAGCGGCTTGGGGGCAAGCGTCCGGGTCGCTCTGGTCAGATCATCGCGGATGCGGCCCACAGCCTTCGCAGCGGTCAGACCGCCGTAGCCGATGGCGGCATACATATCGTCCAGACATTCGAAGCTGACCTTTTTGAGGATGACCGGCAGGACCTCTGTATTCTGCAGAATATCGGGGTCAACGCCGGCGTGGCGCAGCTCAGCCTCGAAGCTGGCCTTGCCGCGTACGATGTTCTCCTCGCGCTTCTCGCGCTTGAACCACTGCTTGATCTTGACGCGCGCCTGATTGGACTGGCAGATGTTCAGCCAGTCGCGGCTCGGGCCCTTGGCGGATTTGGACGTTAAAATTTCAACGATATCGCCGTTGTGCAGCGGCGCGTCATAGCTTGCGATGCGGTTATTGACCTTCGCGCCGATCATGGAGTTGCCGACAGCGGAGTGGATGGCGTAGGCAAAGTCGATGGGCGTGGAGCCTGCGGGCAGGGAAATGACCTTGCCCTTGGGCGTGAAGACGAAAACCTCGTCGTCGAACATATCGACCTTGAGCGAATGGATATAGTCGTCCGCCTCTACGTCCTGCTGATTTTCAAGCAGACGCCGCACCCACTCGAATTCCTTTTCCGAGCCGTCGCCCGCGTGCTGCTTGTATTTCCAGTGCGCCGCGACGCCGTATTCCGCCGTCTGGTGCATTTCCCACGTGCGGATCTGCACCTCGAACGGGATGCCCTGTGAGCCGATGACGGTCGTATGCAGAGACTGGTACATATTGGGTTTCGGCGTGGAGATATAGTCCTTGAATCGGCCCGGAATGGGGTTAAACAGGTCGTGGATGTGGCCGAGGACGTTATAGCAGTCGGCAATATTGTCCACGATCACGCGGAACGCGTAAAGATCATACAGCTCGTCGATGGTCTTGTTCTGCGCACGCATCTTGCGGTAGATGGAATAGGTATGCTTGATGCGGCCATAGATCGATCCGTGGATGCCGACGGAGGCCAGCCGGGTCGTGATCTTCGACTGGATGGCGTTCATGAAGCTGTTGGCGCTGTCCTCGTTCTTTTTGAGGTAGTCGATGATCTCCTGATAGCCCTCGGGATCGAGATACTGTAAGGAAGTGTCCTCCAGCTCCCACTTGATCTTCTGCATACCGAGCCGGTGCGCCAGCGGCGCGTAGACCTCCATCGTCTCCATGGACTTCGAGATCTGCTTGGCAGGCGTCTGGTACTGCAGCGTCCGGGTATTATGCAGGCGGTCGGAAATTTTGATGAGGATGACGCGGATGTCCTTCGACATGGCCATGAACATCTTGCGCAGATTTTCCATCTGCTGCTCTTCCATCGTGGAATACTGCACGCGCGTCAGCTTTGTGACGCCCTCGACCAGATTCGCGACCGTCTCGCCGAACAGGCGTGAGATCTCCTCGAAGCTCGCGTCGGTGTCCTCGAGGCAGTCATGCAGCAGCGCCGCCGCGATCGCGTCGGTATCGAGGCCGATCTCGGCCACGATCTCGGCCACGGCCAGCGGGTGGATGATATACGGCTCTCCGGACTTGCGGAGCTGGTTCTTATGCTTTTCGTCGGCGTATGCATACGCCCGCTGAATGACCTCCAGATCAGCGGAGGGCGCATAACGGGCGATCGCCTGCATCATGGATTCGTAATGCTCCTGTTTGGTTTCCATTCAGTTTCCTGCCTTCTGCTTTTTCAGATGAATCAAAATCGGGCTTTTCTCAAGATCGACCTTCCGGCCGTTCGCGCACAGGCGGATGCACAGCGATTTTGGCCGCTGCTCCAGCTGCAAAAGCCCCTGCTCTGCCAGCACGTCGAGGCAGATGCGTGTTTTTCCCGCGCTTAAGGGGAGCTTCGCGCAGCGCGAAATTTTGCGGCTCAGGCAGCCCAGCTCTTCCGACAGCACGCCGTTCTGCGAAAATGCGGCCAGATACCGCCAGACGGCGGCAAAATCCTGCCGCGTCGGCAGCAGACACCCGGCCTCGTCGCAGCTGAGCGCGCCGCCCGCCAGATGCTTTTTATAGACCGCACGGTCGTGCCCCTGCGCCTCGCGGAAGGCCTTGTCCGGCCGGATATCCACAAGGTTCAGCTGCACCGAGCGCACGGAACGGTATTCGTTGATCTGCGGCGTAAACGCGATGTCGACCACGTCGCCCTGCGCCACGGCGGCACGCTGCGCGTTGGTCGAGAAGAAGATCGCGCCCCAGGTATGCGTGCCCTTTGACAAACGCAGGCGCAGATGCTTTCCGCCGCCGACCTCCGCCAGCTCCGTCACATGAAGCCCGCGCATACAAAGAACCGGACGCGGGCAGCCCGCGCCGCAGGGTTCGAGGTCGCCCAGCGCCTGAATATTTTCAATGGTCAGCAGCTCCGGCGGGATCTCGCAGTCGATGGCAAGCGCCGTGCTGCACGCGTCCGACTCCCGGAAGCTCGCACACAGGGCCATCATCTTTTCGCGGAAGGGCGCGATGCTCTCGCGCCGGATGGTAAATCCGGCGGCAAGCTCATGTCCGCCGTAGCTTTCAAGCAAGCCGGACAGCTGCTCCAGCGACCGGAACAGGTTGAACCCGCCGTAGGACCGCGACGAGGCCTTGCCCTTGTCGCCGTCGAGGCAGATGAGGAACGTCGGGCAGCTGTATTCCTCCGCCATGCGGGAGGCCACGATGCCCACCACGCCCTGATGCCAGCTCTCGTCCGCCAGCACGATCGCCTGCGGCGGCCCGCCGGGCGGGAGCATGGCGACAGCGGACTGATAAATGCTGCTTTCGATCTCCTGCCGCCGGCGGTTGAGGCGGCAGAGCGCGCCCGCCAGCTCGACCGCGCGTCCCGCGTCGTGCGTCAGAAACAGCTCTGTCGCAATTCCGACCTCACCCATCCGTCCGGCAGCGTTGATACGCGGGGCAAGCGTATAGCCGATGGTGCCCGCCGTGACCGGCCCCTTCTGCACGGAGCATTCGGCCATCAGCGCCGCAATGCCGACGCGCCGCGGGTTCTCCAGCGTCTTTAAGCCCCGTGCGACCATCGTGCGGTTCTCTCCCGTGAGGGGCATGACGTCCGCAACCGTGCCGAGGCAGAGAAAATCACAGTATTGATCCAAGAGCGTTTCCTGCTCGCCCTCGATGGCGGCAGCCAGCTTGAACGCAACGCCGACGCCCGCCATTTCCGTGACCGGCTGCGGCTGGTCCTTCCGGTGCGGGTCGACGAGCGCGATGGCCTGCGGCAGTTCGGATTTGCACTCGTGGTGGTCGGTGATGACCAGATCGATGCCAAGCTCCCGGCACAGCGCGGCCTCGTGATTGGCCGTGATGCCGCAGTCGACCGTCACGATCAGCTCCACGCCCTGCTTTTTGAGCGTGTCGATGGCGATGGGGTTCAGCCCGTAGCCCTCTTCAAGGCGGGCCGGGATATAGCTGGTCACATGGCCGCCCTTGCTGCGCAGATATTCCGTTAACAGGCAGGTCGCCGTGATGCCGTCGACGTCGTAATCGCCGAAGACGGCGATATGCTCGCGCCGGGAAAGCGCCTGTTTGACGCGGGCGGCAGCCTTGTCCATGTCCAGAAGGGCAAACGGCGACGAGAGCGGATAGCTGCAGGATAAAAATTCGCGGGCCGCGCCCGCATCCCGATAGCCGCGGCTGCACAGCAGCGCGGCCGTGATCGGGGAAAAGCCCGCCGCGCACAGCGCCCTCGCGTCGGCAGGCTCATAGGACGAGATTTTCCAGGTTCCGTACTTCAATTCCAATGCACATCCATTATTTTTTCTTTTTCGGCTATTATAGCATTTCAAACCGAATATCACAATACAAAAAGTGGATACCAGCGGCGCAAAGCACGGATTTTTCGCAGGAGCCGGACGGTCCCGGCGCGAAGACGCGTCGTTTTGCTTTTCTTTGTGGCCCGAATGTGTTAAAATAGCGGCAATCGAGACGCAGGAGGGTTTGGTATGCAGGAGAAAAAACGGGGCAGGGCGCACAGCCGCTGGCTGCTTCCGGCAGCGCTGGTGCTGGCAGGCGCGGCATGGTTTGAAAATTTCACGCTCTCGACGAGCACCGTGACCGCCGCCAGCGCAGCGCTGCCGGAGGCGTTTTCCGGACTTCGGATCGTGCAGATCTCCGATCTGCACGGCAGGCGCTTTGACGCAGAGAGCCGGTACCTGCTGGAGCTGGTACGCCTGCAAAGTCCGGATCTCATCGCCCTGACCGGCGATCTGGCCGACGAATTCACGGACTTTTCCATGCTCCCGCCGCTTCTTGATGGCCTGACGGCGCTTGCGCCGACATTTTATGTGACGGGAAACCATGAGTGGGTGCTCTCCCGCGAAAAGCGCGAGGCGCTGTTTTCCATGCTGGACGCGGCAGGCGTCGTGCGCCTGCAAAACGAGTACCGGCTGCTGAAAAAGGGGCAGGCCTCCATCGTCCTGGCCGGGGTCGACGACCCGAACGGCCCGTATGACCAGAAGCGCCCGGCGCAGCTCGTGCGCGAGATCCGGCAATCGCAGGGCAGGGACGCGTATATCCTCATGCTCTCGCACCGCAACGACGAGCTGGACCTGTGGGCAAACATGGGCGTGCAGACCGTCCTCTGCGGCCACGGCCACGGCGGGATCGTGCGCCTGCCGTTCGTGGGCGCCGTTTTTGGGACGCACCTCGATCTGTTCCCGGACTATACGGCAGGGCTGTACCGGAAGGGACAGACCAGCATGATCGTCAGCCGCGGTCTCGGCGGCAGCCGGAAGCTGCCGCTGCGCATCGGCAACCGCCCGGAGATCGTAACCGTTATTTTAAAAGCAGAATCCGGAAAGGTTTGAACTTTTTATAAACATTCCGCCCACGCTCTTGTATTTCCTCCGCAGATTTTTATAATAGACTCCATCAAACGATTTACAGATGGAGTGACAGATCATGTTTCGGAAAATCGGGGACGGATTACGTAGGTTTATGGCCGGGCGCTATGGCTCTGACCGGCTGAACCAGTGCTTGCTGGGCGCGGCGTTTGTGCTGCTCCTGATCAGCGCGATCGGCGGCCGGCAGGTGCAGTGGATGTCCATGCTGAGTCTTCTGGCCTATGTTCCGCTCATCTGGTCGATGTTCCGGATGTACTCGCGCAACATTGAGGCGCGCCGGCGTGAAAACGCAGCGTTCCTGCGCTTTTTCAGCCGTCTGACGGATAAGCAGTACCGCTATTTCCGCTGCCCCGGCTGCCGTCAGGTCGTCCGCGTCCCGCGCGGCAAGGGCAAGATCAACATCCGCTGCCCGAAATGCAGCCGTCAGTTCATCAAAAAGACCTGATCGCGAAATTTATCTTGCTTTTCCCATACGCGCCTGTTATAATATGCCCGCACGGAGTGGTATCGAAGTGGTTATAACGGCCCTGACTCGAAAGCATCAGGGATTCATGGAGAGTTTTTGCCCGCAAACCCGCATGAACACTAGCTTTTTTGATTTCATATTTTTCGCGTAATCCCGTTTTTCCCTCCTTTTTTCTCCCCTACTTCCTGAAAACTTCTGGAATGCCAAGGAAAGTTGAGGTTGAAAATGAGAGAAAAAGTTGTAAAATAAAGTTAGGACACGGAGAGTTGTCCGAGTGGTCGAAGGTGCAGCACTCGAAATGCTGTGTGCCGCAAGGCACCTAGGGTTCGAATCCCTAACTCTCCGCCAGACAGAGGTAAGCGATTGCTTGCCTCTGTTTTTCTTTATCCGGTTTCCTCCAGCTTATTGTCGCCTGCCGGCAATTCGGACAAATCAGCAGCGTTATGGAACAGTCCACTGTTCAGTCGGCTGGCTGACCGCTGCACAGATTCCGACACCTCAAGATGCGCGTAAAGATTTGCTGTTGTGCTGTAATCGCTGTGACCCAGCCACGCCTGAATATCCTTCATGGCTACGCCGTTGCGAAGCAGTAAGCTTGCGCAGCTATGCCGCGTATCGTGAAAGCGGATATGTCGCAAACCGTTTTTCGCCAACAGATTGGAAAACGCCTCTGAAATATAGTCTGGCTTGATCAGCTCACCGATTTCATTGACATATACATATCCGAGGTATTTCCGATTGTAGCAGTTTCCGAACAGGCGCTGATCCTCCTTTTGCTGCTTGCGAAGCTCCCGCAGTTTCTTCTGAAAAAGCGGAATCAGCGGCAGGGTGCGAATGCTGGACGCATTCTTCGCCTTGTCTTTGGCGTAAATAACAGTATGTTCTCCTTTTCGGGAATACGTTGTTACCGTGTGCGCTATGGTAAACAGGTTGTTCGCGAAATCGAAATTCTGCCATTTCAAGCCAACGATTTCACTTCGCCGCAAGCCATAAAAGAATCCAAACAGGACAGCCAGCTCCAGACGAGTTCCTTCGGCTGCATGGATACACTCCAGTGCCTCATCTGGCATATAGAAGCTGCCAATGAAACGTTCGGTTTTTGGACGCTGCTTATGTGCTGCGTTACTTAAAATCACTTTGTCTTCAAGTGCCAGCTCCAATGCTGCGTGGATGGCAGCATGATAATGTGCAACCGTCGTTCCCTTTTTCTGCTTTCGTCCGTGCTCTGGATCGCCTTTTCGTTCATACCTGTAAAACTCACGCAGATGCGCTGACTCCAACTCAGACAGTTTAATGCCGGTTTCTTTGAAATAGGGGTAAACATTGTTTTCAACGCAGTTGCAATAGCCGCTGTATGTGACTGGATCGACCTCGGTTTCGACATAGGACAGCCATGTGAGCATATAATCGCAGAAGAGAATGTCCGAAGAAATTGTACCAACTTTTGTGAGCTGTGTGTTTTGCTGTACTTCTGGTATTTCGCCAGGGAGTCTTCCGTACTCATCGTAGGTTGCGCAGAATTCCTCCAGCTTTTTCTCCGCTGCGCGCTTGTTGCCTTTCTTTACAGCAATTCCTGTGGAAACCCATTTTGAATAGCGTTTGCCGTCGTTGTGCTTGCAGTTCAAGACGGCATAATATGTGTTGTTTTTTTCTCGCAGATGACCCGATAACAAATTTCATTGCTCCTTTCACGAGCCGCAAACTCACCTGCCATTGCCTATATAAAACTTATACGGCAGATGTCCACGAATTTCAACGACATTCCATCAAATTCTGCATGGATTCTTATTTTGTTTCATGAATTCCCAGATAGCGTAAAATTTCACGCTTGGGGATACGGAACAGCCGACCAACATTGAGTTTCTTCAAATCCCCCTTTTTGATCAGGCTATATACAGTTTTCGTGCAAACGCCCAGCAATTCGCTGGCTTCCTCTACGGTCAAAACATCCGGGTAGTCCGCGAGACGCTTCAGAGATCGCTTGCTGTATGGCGATGTGTTTTTCATTTTTGATCCTCCTGTTAGTTGGGTTAGCCATCCGGCAGTCCGTTCCTGCGCTCCGGTCAAGAGCGCGTATTGCAGTCGCTGCTGTGCAGCATTAGGCCGTGGGTACGCTCATATCGTCGCATACTGTCCACGGCTGCCGTATCCCCCTGCCAGATGGGTGTTCAATTTTCAAGGTACATTGCTTGAGGGTCTTTACACTTAAAAAATAGGGCCCGCTTCGACTTTTTCTGCACAGCTGAGGAAAAATATTTTATATGCTATGATTTGTGACGGATCAAACACATACAGGAGGTACTTATCATGATCTACACAAAACAGGAAAAGCAGAAGCTGGAAAAGGTGATCTCGGTGTTTGCGGAGCGGCTGAAGGAAAGCGAAGCCTTTGACCTTGTCTGGTCGGACAAGGTGGGATACGTCCTGCTGGATATCTCGCCGGATTATGACTATGTGGATACCGCGCGGCGCATCGATACGGCAGAAGAACTATGCAGGCTTATGCTGGAGGATGTCGCGCTGGATGTGCTCCTGCTGACGGAAAATGAACACTCCTTAGAAAACGCAGACCCGTTGGAGCGCACCGAGATCCTGCGTCGCTGGCAGCCGTATTTTGAGCAGCTTCCGGAGTATGAATATCTCCGGGACGAAATGACTTCTAAGTGGCCGTAAGCCGCTGTTTCCTTGACAACCACAATATCTTGTGGTAAAGTTGGCTTGTAATTGAGATTTGTGCATACTGCTTGCGGCGCACTTACCGCAGCGTTCGAAGTATTCCGACTTGCACACGTATTGTCAGGCTTTTACGATTTCCGGTAGAATTGCCATGTCCGCAGGACAGGTTTCTGCCGGATTTCTTTTTTGGGCGCAACGCCCACAGATTGCGGGAATGACCGCGACGCAGAAGAAGCTGCGCCGCAGGAAGTTCCCGTTCTTTTTTTGCCCAAATGCCGAAAGGCTTTGAGGATATATTTTTTGAGAAAGGCGGTAACCAAATGAAAACACGAAAGAAATGGCGTCCCGGAGGACGGCAGCGACAGTCTGCGGCGTATCATCGCAGAGCGGTTCATGAGCGGAAGCGTGTGGTACGGCTGCGGGTGTGGAAGAAGGGAGAAAAGAATGGTGTTGTGGCTGAAGTATGAGCCGCAGGAGTTGGTAGATACAAGTAATTTGAGTAGCGAAGAATGGCTGTCCTATCGACGGCGGGGCATCGGCGGCAGCGACGCTGCGGCGATCCTCGGCATTTCGCCCTGGCGGACGGCGCGGGATCTGTACTACGACAAGCTGAACGTCGTAAAGGCGGACACGGATGAAAACTGGGTCGCGCTGGAGATGGGGCATCTGCTGGAAGACCTGGTCGCGCGGATTTTTGCGAAGAAAACCGGACTGCGTATCTTTCAGCGGAAGGTCATGTTCCAGCACCCGCTGTATCCGTGGATGCTGGCAGATCTGGACTACCTTGTGGAGCTTCCGGACGGCAGCAATGCCATTCTGGAGATCAAGACGACGAATTATAATGCCCGAGAAAACTGGTGGTACAGCGGCGAGGAGATCGTTCCGGTGTACTACGAATCTCAGGGACGGCATTATATGTCGGTCATGAATCTGGACAGGGTCTATTTCTGCTGCTTGTATGGAAACAACGAAGACGAGGTCATCATCCGGCATCTGGACCGGGACTATGCCTATGAGTCGGAGCTGATCGCGCTGGAGGATGCGTTCTGGAATGACCATGTGCAGAAGCAATGCCCGCCGGACTATACGGAAAGCGGCGACCTCATTTTGCAGAGTTTGCAGAGATGGAAGGGCATTGACCGAAAAGACCTGCCGCCGGCAGCGCTTGGTGCGCCGCAGCTTCCGCAGATCCACCAGTATTTGCAGCTTCAGGAGCAGAAGAATGCACTTGTAAAACAGGTCACACAGTTGGACGTGCAGATGCAGCAGCTCAAGGGCTTGCTGGTCAGCGAGCTGGACGGAAAGGATTCTGCAACCTGTGTGGACGGCGGACAATGCTACGTCATTTCCTACAATCCCATTCGCAGACAAGGTATCTCCAAGGACAACATGATCCGCTTGCGGGAGGTTTATCCGGAGATCTACGAGCAGTTTGTAGAAACGTCGGAATCCAGACGGTTCAGCATCAAAATCGCGGCGCAGCCCGCCGCATAGTGAGGTGAAAAACAAATGATTGCAGTCTATGACAAGCTCATCTACTTCAATGAAGCCAGCAAATACACCATTCTCCGGATGCGCACAGATGATCCGTCCGTACCGGAAGAAGCCCGTTCCCAATACACGTTTCGTGACCGGATGCTTCGGTTCACAGCTGTCGGCTATGGACTGCCGCAGACGGATTCTGTCAAGCTGGAGATCGAGGGCGACTGGAAAGAGGGCAAGTACGGCCTGCAGCTCCATGTAGAGCACTGGCACGAGCTTGTGCCGCCGACAACGGAAGGACTTCTGAGTTATCTTTCCTCTGGCCTGCTCAAAGGCATTGGAGAAAGCACAGCCAGAAGCATCGTCCAGCGGTTCGGCACAGACACGCTCGACGTGCTGGAATATCATCCGGAGAGGCTGTTGGAGATTCGCGGCATCACGGAGCAGAAGCTGGAGGAGATCAAAACGTGCTACGCAGAAAGCCGTGCCATGCGGGACATTATGGAGTTGCTGACGCCGTTTCAGGTCACGCCTGTGACGGCGATGAAGATCTATCAGCACTTCGGCCCTGCCTGCACAGATATTCTGCGGAAAAGCCCGTTCAGGCTCTGCGAGATATCCGGCTTCGGCTTTCGGCGTGTCGATACGATCATCCGGAAGTCCGGCGGCGATCCGCATGACCCGGTCCGTATCCATGGCGCTATGATCTGCGCATTGGAAAACGCGCGGCAGCATGGGCATCTGTATCTGGAGGTCAATGCGCTGATTTCATAATCCCTGCAATTTCTCAGCGAGCCGATCCCGCTTCCTCAGATGCAGGTCAGGCGCGCAGAAGTGGAGCAAAAATTGCAGCAGATGGCAGAAGACAACGAGATCGTTTCGGACGGCGGGCGGCTGTATCTTCCGCACATTTTCATGCAGGAGGTAGAGACTGCGGCAAAGGCGGCAGCGATGCTCATGGAAAGTACGGTAAAAATCGACGTGACGCTTCCGCTGGAACAGGTCAAGCAAAAACTGGGCCTGCACTTAACAAAGCGGCAGAGCCGCGGCGTTGAGGTGGCGATGGAGCGAAATCTCTCCATCATCACGGGCGGCCCCGGCACTGGCAAGACGACAGTTCTGAAAGCTATCATCGAGGTCTACCGGATTTTGCATCCCAAAAACCGCATTGTTCTCGCCGCACCGACCGGCAAGGCCAGCCGACGCATGGCACAGAGCACCGGTATGCTGGATGCACTGACGCTGCACAGTCTGCTCGGCTTGCAGGGCGATTTTTGCAGCAAGGACAAGCAGGATCAACCGCTTCTGGTTGACTTTCTGATCGTGGATGAGGCGTCCATGGTGGATATGTGGCTGGCGCATCAGCTGTTTACGCGCCTGCGGAGAGGTACAAAGCTCCTGCTGCTGGGCGACGTTGACCAGTTGGAGAGCGTCGGCGCGGGCAATGTGTTCGCGGAGCTGATTGGAAGCGGTATCGTGCCGGTGACGGTTCTCGATGAGATCTTCCGGCAGACCAAGGACAGCCTGATCGCCCACAACGCCAAATTCATCAACGAGGAAAACAGCAGTCTGTTCTACGGCCCTGATTTTCAGTTTGTCAAGGCAGAAAATCAGGAGGAAGCCGCAGCACAGATCCAGACGCTCTATCTGCGGGAATTGCAGGATACGTCTATCGGACAGCTTCAGATCATTTCGCCCTATCGGACGGACGGCGAAGCATCCTCCAACGGTCTGAACGCGCTGATCCGGGAAACAGTCAATCCGCATACGGAAAAAATTCCGGAGCTGGCGTTCGGAGAGCGTATCTTTCGCCTGCACGACCGCGTGATGCAGACCAAGAACAATTACAGTCTGGAAGGCTATGATTCCGCGTGCAAGCAGAAATTCAAGGGCGTGTTCAACGGCGACATCGGAAGTGTCTGCAAAATTCTTCCCGACAAGATGTGTGTGGATTTTGATGGGCGCATCGTGGAGTATTCCAAAACGCAGCTCGGCGATCTGGAACTGGCGTATGCCATTACGATCCACAAATCTATGGGCTCGGAGTACGAAACGGTCATCATCCCCATTTTGATGGCGCACCGCATTTTGCTGACGAAGAACCTGATCTACACCGCCGTGACGCGCGCAAAAAAGCGTGTGATTCTGGTTGGGCAGAAACGGGCGCTGTTTCTGGCGATCCACTCCGGCAGAAAGGTCAAACGGAACACATGTCTTGCAGAGCGGATCTTAAAGTACAATCAGGTGTTCAGACAAAAGGCTCTGCCGCAGGGCGCGACAGAGCAGAAATTGAAAAAAGCCGGTTAAGTTGAGATGAATGTGCAGAATTTGCGCAGTCATCTCTTATTTTATTTATGAAAGGGGTTCTAAGAAATGAATGACAACAAATCTACCGTGATGAACAACGCCGCCGTGCAGCAGCTGCGTAAGGTGCCGGGCTTTGACCCGATGAAGCTCCTGCGCAAAACGATCTCCGTTAAAACCGGGCATCCGGTCTGGAAGCTGGATCTTCGCTATAAGCGGCTCTGGTTCCGTCTGGCCTGCCCGAACGGAAGAATGCTTCTGAAGCCGCTGCGCATCAGCGACCAGCTGGCAATTATCGAAGCACAGGTTTATTTCAGCAAGGATGACCCGGTTCCAGCTGCCAGCTTTACCTCCGAACAGCGCAGGGAGAATGTCCCCGGCGGGGAATTTCTTCGTGCCGCACAGGAAGACGCACTCAACATGGCGCTGGAAAACGCCGGCTTCGGCATCCAGTTCTGCGACGTGAGCCGCGACTACGGCGGCGAGTTGTTCGGGTCGGAAGTGCTGATTCAGGCAGAAGCTGCGGAAGCAGCTGTCGAAGAAACCAAAGCGCCCCTTGTGGAGGAAACTGCCGCAGAAACACCGCAGACGATGGATACGGATGCTGCACCCACTGAACAGCACGCTGAGGAGACAACGGCACCTGTTGTGGAAGAAACGCCTGACCTTCATGTCGTGCCGCCCCAGCAGGAAGAAGTAGCGGAGGAATTTGCAGAACAGCCGCAAGCCGCGTCCAATATGGCAGATATGGATGTCAGCGAGATCACGCAGCGTATGACAGTGGACGAAGCCAAGACCGTCGTGGTGCAGATCGGCACCTGCCGCGGCTGGACGCTCGAACAGGTCGCGCAGCGCCGCCCGGCAAGCCTCAAATGGTATCTCTATGGCTGCGATCAGGCGGACAATATTCTCAAGGCTGCGGCATCTGTTCTGCTGGACAATCTGCAGCAGAAAGCCGGATGAAGCGTCAAGTTTGGATGAAAGGGTGTGGCCGTTATCAAAGCCGGTTCTTCGCAGTTTCCGTTTCACATTACAGACGTTGCGGCGCTGCTGCGGCTCAATATCCGCAGACGCGGCCCGGACTTTCTGTATGTGGACTGCCCGCTTTGCGGCGATCATCGCGGCAAGCTCTATCTGAAAACGTCGCGGGACGTGTGGCACTGTAATTACTGTCAGGAGTCCGGCGGGATGCTGGCGCTCTACGCAAAGGTCTATGGCATCAGCAATGCGGACGCCTATCGGGAGATCTGCGAAGCACTCCAGACCGGAGATTACGGGCCGGAGTACCAGAGCTATCAGAACCGACAGCCGCAGGAAATCGTGCAGTCGGCCAGAGCATCCAGACAGGCGATCCATCAGACGCTTTCGATGCTGCTTTCCATGCTGTCGCTGACGCCGAGGCACCGCGCGCATCTGCGCGAGGTGCGCGGCCTGGCGGATGACCAGATCGAACGGTTCGGTTTCAAAAGCACACCGCCGCCCTATCTCTGCAAGAGCCTGACGGCGCGGCTTTTGAAGCAGGGCTGCATCGTGCAGGGTGTCCCCGGCTTTTGTCTGGCGGAGGACGGCAGATGGACAGTTCGCTTCGGAACGTGCACGGCCGGGATCTTGATCCCGGCCAGAAGTGCGGACGGATTGATCTGCGGCGCACAGATTCGCTTGGATACACCCATTCGGGAGGAAAACGCGCCAGCCGATAAGGAGGGCACGAAGTACCTCTGGCTGTCGTCGAGCAGTAAGCCGATGGGAACGTCCTCGGAAAGCCCCATTCACTTTGTCGGCGATCCGTGTTCCAGAGTGGTCTATGTGACGGAAGGACTTTTGAAAGCGGATATCTGCCATGCCTTGATGAACCGCACCTTTGCGGCGACTGCCGGGGCGAACAACGTGTCCAAGCTGGACGAGCTGTTTGCATTCCTCAAAAAGAACGGCACGGAGGAGATCATCGAGGCGCAGGACATGGACAAGTATCGGAACATTCACGTTGAAAAAGGAGCATCCAAGATCTATCTGATGGCGCGGAAGCACGGGCTGCAATGCCGCCGGCTGACATGGAACCCTAATTATAAGGGCCTTGACGACTGGCAGCTTGCGCTCCGGAAGAATGCTGCAAAGGAACCAAAGACCATGACGTTCCGGGAGCGGTATCTGTATGGTGCGTGTGAAATTGCCCAGATAGACGCCTGCGTAGAACGGTGGCACAAAGCACAGCCAGATGGCGTGTCTTTGCAGGCATACCTCGGCTTGCCGGATGAAGAATATCACGCTTTTCTGCAGCCCGGCGGCAACGCACAACTGGCAGAACTTTTGAACGCACAGCGTAAGCAGCTCGGCTGCCGCATTTATCAGCTGGAATTTACGGACACGGAGAAAACGAAACCGTTCGCGTTCTCCGGGATCGACGCGCTTCACAAGGCAGGCTTTCAGCAGCCGCCCGCGAGCGAGTACCGGCTGGTGCGCGACGAAACGCTCTATTGCCCAAAGGATGAGCCGGACTTAGCTGTGCTGGAGCGTATATTTGACCGTTATAACGGCAAGCTGCCTGCGGACTATCCAGGGCGCTGCATTGCACCGTCCGATGTACTGGAGCTGTACGATGCGGAAAAGCGGCGGTATTACTATCGGGATAGGAAGCAGTTCGTGCCGGTGGCGTTTTCTCCGCTGCTGGCACGGCCAATACAAAAATGAAAGGAGACAGCATATGAGAAAAATTACGGTTCTGGATTTCGCAAATCAGATCGGCGTTCTCAGCGACGAGGTTCCCGTAGTCGTGAAGACGGACAGGAAGGTCATCGGCCGCTTCCGCTGCTTATATGAGATACCGGAAACGGCCATGCCGGGGGTGCTCGAAGCGAAGATCGACCATGTCATTCTGCGTTCCGACGAGATCACGATTCAGGTCAAGCCGAAAGCGGTCAGCACAAAAATATAGACAGGAGTGTGTGCTATGGCAAACTATTGCTGTACGATTCGGACAAATTACTTCCATGTAAAAAATGAGTTGGAATTTCGTTCGCTTATGGAGCAGGTGTATGGCTCTGAGGATACGATTGAAGTATGGGAAAAGCGCGATGACGGAGGCAGCACGATGTTCGGCTTTGGCTGCTATGGCGGCATTGCGGGAATACGGGATACGGATGAGGATGACGATTTAGAGGAAACCGCATTTGACAGATTCCTTGAAAAACTGCAGCAGTGTGTTGCAGAGGATGATGCCGTCATTATCTTGGAGGCAGGAAACGAAAAGATGCGTTACGTCGTCGGTAGCGCGTTGATCGTTACCAACAAAGCATGTGAATACTTGGATATTGCAGAGCTTGCCGAAAAGCGGGCGGCGGAATTACTGACGATCCCGTCATGGAAAACCAAACTCATGTATTGAAGTATGCCGCAGAAAGAGAATATTGCGATGGAAAATCTAAGCGCATTCTGCCGCAGCCTCGGCGCGCACGTCCGCGAAGTACAGGACGGCGCCAGCTTTACGGCAATGCTCTGGGAGGATGAGGACAGCGTCAGCGAACGCGATGCCGCTGAGATCCAGAGGAAAATCAAACGAAAGACCGCAGAATATCCGGGATTCGTGTGCTACTGCTTCGACGCATTCAGCACGCTGATCTATCGGATATAACACATGAATGGGCGCAGCAGGATCGCTGCGCCCATTTTCTATGGAAAGGAGTTTTTAGATGGGCGTATTTTCAGAGCTTGATCTGGAAAACCAGCAGACAGAATTGGACGGACACGATTCCAAAACGGCAGAAATGCAGACCTTGCAGGCAAAGCTGATCCAGCAGCACGAGCAGAAAAAAGCTGCCGCCGCTGCGGAAGTGGCGAGCAAGGAGCCTGTGGCGGAGTTGGTTGCCAAAGCGGAAGCAGAGCAGGAAGATCCTGCGGCAGCGGAAACAGAACGGCGCCGTCGGCACGAGGAAGCAGAAGCCAAACGGAAAGCGGAATGGGAGCGGCAGCAGGAGGAAAAACATGCCGCTGAACAGGATGCGCTTGCAAAAATTGAGCAGATGAGCGAGACGGAGCTAGTCAAAGCGTCGATGGAGCGCATGAAAAAGGAAACCGAGCGCCTGACGCGCCGGAATCTCAAGGAATGCGTTTCCGAGTATGTGCAGACGCTCTGCCTCAGCGATCCTGCGTTCGCACGGATGGTCATGCACCCCAGAAAGAGCATGGCGCATTGCCTGCAATATATCAACCGGAAAGCACAGGAGTATCTGCTTGCGGAAATGAAGGATAACGGCATGGAGCCGCAGCCAAACGGCATTTACGGCGGCGATGTGCCGGAGGATACCTGTTATGACTGGGCAGAAGAGTATTTCCGGGATGCCAGCGCCAAAGAGGACGAGGTCAAGGAAGAAGTATTTGTTCCCAAGGCTTATATGAGTGCTGCGGCGAAAACCAAACGCCAGCCGAAAAAGGAAAAAACGGCTGCGAAGCCTGCGCCGGTCATTCAGATGCCGAAAGCAGAGCCAGCCCCCAAAGAAGACCAGGTTTCCATGTTTGATCTGATGGGAGGTATGGCCGGATGATCGCTTACAAGGGAATGGAGCCGGGCATGATCTGCCGCGGCTATCAGCTAAAGATGGGCTTGAATGTAACGGAACAGGCAAATTGTCAGGCGAGCGGGTTTCACTGCGCAGCAAACCCGATGGACTGCCTGCGCTATTATGGGGATTTTCAGAACTCGGAATACTATCTGGTTCGTCCGTGCGGCGATCTGGATGAGGATGCAGTGGATTCCAGAATCTCCTGCACGCAGCTCTGGGTGCTCCAAAAGCTGAACCCGCAGGAATTTTTCCTGCACGCGCTTGCGTATATGGCGGACCACCCGCAGATGCCGGATGGCTGGGCTGTCCAAAGAGATTGTGCGGAGGCGCAGAATGGATATGCAGTTGTGCGCGGTAAGCACCCACGAGCAGCGGGAAATATTGGAGATATTCTGGCGTTTGCCAGAGAGTCTGCAGATGGGCCGAGAATCGAGCATCTTTCGCTGTGCGTGATCGACGGCAAAGAGCGTCTGCCATGGGTTATGTATAACGACAATTTCAAGGAATATGAGGTGAAATAAACGAATGAAGCGAAAAGAGTTAAAGCAATTGCCTGTCCTGTGGGCAACGACTGCGATGCTGAAGCAGGCGGAAAACGAACCGATGATAGAGAGCGGATACTACCGGAAAGAGCTGCGCTATGAACACGAGTGCTATGCCCGGTGCAAGCGGTTTGACCGGATTCTGAAGGTCGCGATCTATCTGACAAAAAATCTGGCTGCCGGAGGCAGAAAGCCGGTGTACGAGTTGTTTCTTGACTATGATGCGCAGGATTTCCTGACATACAGTTTCGTGGAAAAGAAGTGGCGTACCGCGATGCTCCACAATTTACCGCAGCAGGGATTTGGCATCTCTGACGCGCAGATCTCATCCCGTGATTCCACTGTGATCGGTCAATATTTGCATTCCAAATGGGGTGCGAGCGCGGCGATTCGGGAGTTTCAAGAAGAGATTCGGGAAAAGCAGCTTCTGGCCCGGCACAAGAAAGAAACCGATCCGTGGGATGCGGCAATGGCGCTTGTGCCTCCGCTTCCAAAGGACTGGGACAGATGGGTCAGTAAGGTCGGCATTGAGCAGAATTATATGTTCTATCAATACCGGCGCGGCGGCACCAAAACCGGCTATTGCAGCTATTGCGACCGCGTGGTTTCGATTCGGAAGCCGAAGCACAATGCGTTTACCAGATGCCCCAGATGCAGAAAAACGGTACAGTTCAAATCCTTCGGCAAGATGGGACGGGTGCGCACAGGGCGAAATATCCTGTATCTGATGCAGCCCTATCCGGGCGGCTTTGTGGTCAGAGAGTTCTGGGCGGAGCGTTCTTACAGTAAGGAAAAATACAGAAATGTTACGGCGTTTTGCCATGAGTTCCGCCGCGCGGTCTTTGACGCGGACGCAAAACCGGTGCAGGCATTTTACTGGGGCGTTTATAAGCAGCGCACATCACGCTGGATTAAGGGCTATAACTGCGGCGATGGGTATTACCCAGATGAGAGCGGCCGCGTGTATGGGAGAACGATCCCTTACTTTGCAAAAACCCACTTGCAGAGGACAGGTCTTCCGGAGCTGATCCGTGTCAACATGAAAACAGACCCAGAAAAATATCTCGCCGTACTGAAAACAATGCCAATGTTGGAGCAACTGACAAAAGCCGGTCTGTTTCAGCTTGTGTCCGAATGCACGCAGAATTACTACAGTCTACGCCCACTTTTTCAGGATGGATCTGCACGAAAGGGGCTTGCGCCCAAACTTGGCGTGAACCGACTTGAGCTTTCACGTTTGCGGAAGAATCAGGGGGGTGGTGCGTTTCTTCAATGGCTGCAATTTGAAAATCAAGTAGGAACTTCGATTTCAGATTTTGTGATCCAATGGATGTGCAAAGAAAGCATTCAGCCGCAGCAACTTCAATTTATTGCAGATCGGATGCACTATGAACAGATTCAGCACTACCTGAGCAGACAAATGCACGAATTGAATTTGAGCAGCAGCCGTGTGATTGAGATCTGGAAGGACTACCTCTCCATGGCAACCCGCTTCGGCTATGACACAAACGATCCCATCGTCTATCGTGTCCGAAAGCTTCAGCAGCGGCATGACGAGTTGGCTGTTCGCAATAAGAAAAAGGAACTTGCTTCTTGCGTCGAAGAGATTCTTCGTGCATATCCGCATGTGGAGCAGAATCTGCAAGCGATTCAAGGGAAGTATGCGTTTGCAGATGAGCAATTCCAGCTTCAGGTTCCAGGCACAATAGAAGATATTCTCATAGACAGTTGGAAACTCTGCCACTGCATTGCAAACAGCGATACTTATTGGGAGAGGATTGAACGCAAGGAGAGTTACTTGCTGTTTGTGAGAAAAGCCTCCGATCTGCATACACCATATTACACGGTAGAAGCAGAGCCGGACGGCACAGTGCGGCAGGTTCGTACTTACTATAACCGCCAGAACGGTGATATTGGAGAGGTGCGCGCATTCCTGAAGATCTGGCAGAAGCAGCTTGCCAAGCGGCTGACGCAGAAAGACAAGCAGCTTGCGGCCGACAGCCACGAGCTGCGCATCAAAGAACTGGTGCAGCTGCGAAATGATCAGGTCACGATTCACACGGGCGACCTTGCGGGTCGTCTGCTTGTGGATGTGCTGACAGAGGATCTGATGGAAGCGGCATAACAAAAACGGAGTGGGAGCGCAGCGGCGCTTCCACTCTCATAGAAAGGACTGAAAACATGGATCATATCACAGAAGCGTTTTACAACGTCATGTACCAATACAGGTTGGCCTTTACGCCGGACGGCGTGCAGGCAAACCTCAATCAGTGGTGGCAGCAGAAAACACAGCTGCTGGAGCTGCTGCGCCGCCACCCGAACTGGCGGGAGCAGGAGCTTGCGGTTGTGTTCGATCTATCCGAACAGCGGCAGCTTGACCGGGCCTGCGTGGACGAAACAAAATTTGAAATGTTGACGCTCGCGGAGGAAGCGGGATTGACCGGCGAACGGCTGGAAGAATTTCGGGACGCGCTGGACGCTGCGACGGCGGATTATGCGACCGTTCCGGATGAATTCCGGCTGCCGCTGATCCGGAACCGCGGACATATCAAGTGCGACGCTGGCATGAAGGCAAGCCGCATCATCAACCGGCTGTGCGCAAAATTCGGCATTGACCAATATGAAACAGAGCGGGAGCTTGGACACGGGGATACGCTCCATACCGCACGAGTCAAGCCCTACAACGCGGTTTTCGCGCGGCTGGCTGACGCGCTCAATCCGGTGCGGATCAGCAAGACCGGCGTTCTATCCGTTCATCCGTGCGACTTTTTGGAGATGTCAGCGAAGAAAAACGCATGGCATTCCTGTCACTGTTTAGCAGACGGTGGATGGCGGGCCGGCTGCCAATCCTATATGGGCGACGGCGTGAGTATGGTATTCTTCACAGTTGATGATGAGGTCAAGGATCACTTTTATCGTGCGCGTCGGCTGACCCGGCAGATCTTCTGCTACCGGGATGGCGTGCTGCTGCAGTCGAGATTGTACCCGCAGAATGACGACGATGTACGGAATCTGTATCGAAGCATGGTTCAGGGTGTCATTGCAAGATGCCTTGGACTGCCAAATCTTTGGAAAACGAATACGACACTTACGGAAATCCGGCCTTATTGGACAACCACGCAAGGCAGCCTGCATTACACGGATTATGAGAACGGCTATGCCGCGTTGTCACTGATGAAGGGCTATGGAGACTATGGGCATCTGGATATCGGAAGCGCGGCGCGCTGCGTTGGCTGCGGTCGGCTCCATGATCGACGCAACTCAACGCACTGCGGCGAATGTGAAGACATGTGTGTTTGCAAGGCGTGCGGAAGTGTGGTTCCGAAAAACAGCGGCCATTTTTTAGACGGCGACGGATTTTACTGCGCGGAGTGTATGCAGCCGTGCAGCTGCTGTGGGAAACTGCTTCCGAGAGAAGCGCTGCGGCCGGTGCTCAACCGGCGCGGGCGGACAAATCAGCTTTGCCCATCCTGTGAAGAAGCAGAGCTGGCAAATTGCCGTACCTGTGCGGCGCATAGTTGCTGTAAGGATTTGCGCGGCTTGCTGTTTTGCGAGAGGAGCCGCTATACACAAATAGAATTGGAGGAACAATATGCGTAATTTATATGAGCAGTGCTTAAAGCTGACGCAGTTTGCGGCGCTGGAGTTTGAAGAGATTTTTCGGTTTTCACAGGAACGTCTCAAACAGGCGTTGGAAACGGAGCTGATTGAAAACGGATATGCCGTGCGGAAGCAACGAGGTTTTTTGTACGCAGGAGGGACGGCACCTGTCCTGCTGGTTGCGCATCTGGACACTGTTCATCGCACCCAACCGGAAACGATCTGCTATTCCGCAGACGGCACGGTTATGATGTCACCGCAGGGAATTGGCGGCGACGACCGGGCAGGCGTGTATATGATCCTGCGTCTGATTCAGCGCGTTCATTGTCACGTTCTGTTCTGTGAGGATGAGGAAACCGGCGGGCACGGTGCACGCGCCTTTACAAAGTCCGGAATCAAACCGGATGTCAATTATATCGTGGAGCTGGATCGCATGGGCAGCAACGACGCGGTATTCTATCAATGCCGCAACAGGCAGTTTGAGCAGTATATCAACGGATTCGGCTTTCAGACGGCGTTCGGGAGCTTCAGCGACATTTCCATTCTGGCACCGCATCTGAATCTTGCCGCGGTCAACCTCAGTACAGGCTATTACCACGCACACCAGCCGGGAGAATATGTCCGGTTGGACAAGGTGGAGGAACTGATTAGTCGCGTAGAGAATCTTCTTCAAACGAAAACGGAACGGTTTACTTACACGCAGAAGTTTACGGCAAGAAAGCTGGGTGAACCAAACGATTTGCAGAGGAAATGGCTCATGGCATTGTCTGACGCGCATATTGTCCAGATCAACAATCAGAATGTTGCCGACGGCCGCGGATATTTTATGGACGAGCATGGCGGTGTGTATCTTTATCTCGACGAACATGACTGCATGGTACATATCTGCGACGCAGAAGCATTCTGCAAAGACGGCTCTGCCGCTGCGTATCAGACGGAGCAAGCGAAAGAATACAAGACCATAGAAATGGAAGAAGCCATGCGGCTGCTGGAGAAGGAACGCAAGGCTGGATAATATGCCGCCCACCCTGCAAACAGGCATCCGTCCGCTTGCAGGGTGGGCATACTTCTGATATAATAACTAAAGTTGTAAAGGAGGCGGGACGATGATAAACGGATGGATCATGAGCGGAGATACTGCGGTTGCGTCCTTTCATGGCAGAGTTGTAACAGCGATCCTGCCGGAGCGCTGCCCGCTTTGCTTTCAAAAGGGCGGCGATCTTGAGGCGTGGCTGGAATCCCGTGCTATTGACCGGCATCGCACAAACAGCAGGATTTTGAAACGGATTCTGCGCCTTGGTGATACATCCGATCTGAATACGGCGCTTCACGTACACGGCGCAACGATCACGGACAATTACTGGGTCAAAACGGAGGATGAAGCCGATCTTAGGTGGGCAGACGTCGGCTTCCGTGAAAACTATTTTGCCGACCTTGCGCTCAGCGGTCGGTTCAGCAGCATCGCAAAGAACTATACGCCCGAGGAGCTGCGCACGGCAACGCCTGAGCTGACGAACATCGGCAGCTACGAAAAGTGCTGGCGGCAGCAGGATGGGCATTGGGTCATGGTGAAAAGCGGAACGCTGGAGGAGCATTTTTCCGAGATTTTCACGGCGGCGCTCGGCAAGCACCTTGGCTTCGACATGGCAGAATATGCGCTGAGCGGCGCGTATGTCGTTTCAAAGAATTTCACGGAGGGCCGGCTGAATTTTGAGCCGATGGCGAATCTGGTGCAGGACAACGAGGAGTATGACTTCAACTATGATGTCCTGCAAAATCTGAATCCATCGCTCTTGAAACCCTACATGGATATCCTGTTTATGGACGCGCTGGTGTTCAATGTCGACCGCCATACGCAGAACTACGGCCTGCTCCGGTCCCGCGAGACAGGCGCGATTCTCTCGATGGCACCGAACTTTGATAATAACATGGCGCTGATCTCCAGAGGCTATGCAAGCGACCTGAGTAAAATCGCAAATCCGCTCATCTGGCAGTTTCAGGAGCTGCTGCAGGAGAAAAATATCCAGTATGCTGTTCCGACGCTGACAAAAAAGGCTTTGGAAACCATCGTGAACGAGATCATGCCGGACGCGGAGATCCGCAGAGATTACGTTGTCCGGTTTGTCTGGCAGAATTATGAGCGTCTGTGCGCAATGTAAGCAGGAACCGAACCGGCAGCACACTTTTCTAAATGTGTGCTGCTGGTTTTTTGTGCGTCTTTTGTTGAACCTGCCGTACTCCATACGTATAAGAGAAGTACGGGAGGTAAAATACAATGCTAATTTCTATTGACCACGGGAACAAACAGGTAAAAACGATCCACCATGCGCCGTTCACATCGGGCCTAGTATGCAGCGAGGTACGGCCATTTGGCGGAGAAACGCTGACCTATCAGGGGCGGTATTATACGCTCACAGATCAGCGGATTCCATACCGTCGGGACAAGACGGAGGACGAACGCTTCTTTGTGCTGACGCTCTTTGCAATCGCGTATGAACTGGAAGCCGCGTCTTTCTATGGAGCGGGTCCGGTGCGTGTGCAGCTTGCGGTCGGCCTGCCGCCGGCACATTACGGTGCGCAGCAGAAACGGTTTGCGGAATATTTTCTGAATCGAGGGACGGTCAGCTTCACGCTGCATGACAGGCAGTATGAGGTTCTGATCGACGAGGTCAGCTGCTATCCGCAGTCGTATGCCGCAGCCATTACCGTATTCCAGACGCTGCAAAGCAGCCCCAGAGCGCTTATCATTGACATTGGCGGTTTCACGGCGGACTATCTGCTGCTTCGGAACGGCGAGGGCGACCTGAGCGTCTGCGATTCGTTGGAGAACGGCGTGATCCTGCTCTACAACCGGATCAAATCGCGCGTCGCAGCCGAACAGGACTTGCTGCTGGATGAGACGGAGATCGACGCGATCCTGCTCGGTAGAGATGGTGGGCAGCCTGATGCGGTATCACAGATCGTGCGGCAGCAAGCACAGGAATTTGTCAGCGACCTGCTCAGTTCGCTGCGTGAACGGATGCTGGAGCTGAAAAGCGGAATGGTGATCTTCACGGGCGGCGGGGCCGTTCTGCTCCGGCAGCAGATCGAAGCGTCGGACAAGGTGCGCGAGCCTGTTTTTATTGAGGACATCGCCGCAAATGTGAAGGGCTATCAGCTGCTCTATCAGGCGGAACGGATCGGTAGACACAATGGATACTAAAAAAGATCCCGGAAAGTTCACGATCCGCTTCTGTATGTCCGACCCAAGGCAGAAGAGAGCCGTCGATGAATTGAACGCCCAGGGACGCCTGAAGGCACAGTTCCTGACAAACGCCATTTTGCACTATGTCGGTGCCGAAAACGGCAGCGGCGTTCCGTCACGGGCCGAGCTTGAAGCAATTGTCCGTTCCATACTGGAAAACACTCCACGGTCAGGTCAGACAGATGAATCGTCAGCAGAAAGTCATGTGCACTCCAATGCGACACCGGATACATTCTTATACTAAAACCTAATTAAACGCTTCAATAATCCAATCGCGTCCGGTAATGCTGAAAATGGTATTAGGGGTAAGCGAGCAAATGGTATCGCAGAGACGATCTACTACCTTCTCCAAGGTTGCAAAAACCTCGTTTTGAAAGCCGCGCTTTCGTATCTCCTTCCAGATCTGCTCTATCGGATTCATCTCTGGTGTGTATGGAGGGATATGGAAAAGCACAATATTCTCAGGCACTTCCAGTGTTCCTGATTTGTGCCATGCAGCTCCATCACAGCACATCAGAATGGTATCCTGTGGAAATTGTTTGGATAATTCCCGCAGAAACAGATTCATACACGCAGTATTGCAAT